>ERZ791605.23-NODE-23-length-132457-cov-18.092015_pt1 | contig 132457 bp, 110 predicted proteins | sample MGYA00509965_ERZ791605 | MGnify/ENA primary metagenome ERZ791605 (study PRJEB30046, sample SAMN00791923) | human gut metagenome | study: EMG produced TPA metagenomics assembly of the A metagenome-wide association study of gut microbiota in type 2... | reverse complement strand
TCTACTGATATCGGTTATAAAAAGAAAAAGCGTCTAGCTAAATCAGGAAAAGACATTTACCCCAGGATGTAACTACCTTTACCCCGATATGTAACGGCCTTTACCCCGGTGTGTAACGGCCTTTACCCCGGTGTGTAAAGAGTCTTTCCCCGGCATGTAACGTCTTTTACATAAGGATGTAACAACGCTGTAAATGTAATGTATTGACAATAAGTTCCTAAACCCATCCATCAGTTTACCACTTCTTATACTGCAAATGACTATTTCTGCCATCCTCCTTCATCGTGGAATATAGAATTAAATAATAATCACACAAAGTATATTTTCAGCAAAAAACTTTTAAATAAATAATAAAAACACCACCTTTGTAGTTCATTCTTTCAGAGTCTATGTGGAATAGTACTTTACTATACAAAGACACTACCATTCAGAATGCGTAAATGTAAGATGAATCAATATGCAGAAAGAAAATGATACTTTATTGGTAGCCAAGTTGAGAGAAGGCAATAAATTTGCCTTTGAAGCATTGTACGAAAAATACAGTGCCAGGCTGTACAACACCATCGTCCTTCTCGTATATGACAAATCATTAGCCAAAGACATCACCCAAAGCAGCTTCATGACGATATGGGAAAAACGCAGTAATCTGGATACCGAGAAAAGTTTTCCGGCATATCTATGCACCATCGCACGCAACATGGTATACAAAGAAACCGAACGAAGATTATTACACAACAAATTTGTAGAAAACAAGCTGAAAACAGAAGCAGAGGCTATCGAGGAAGATACGATGGATATGGACGTCTCCATCATTGAAAAACAGATAGAGCAACTTCTGCAAAGCCTGCCAGAAGTTTCACGGGAAGTCTTTCAGCTGAAAAGAGCAGGAAAACTGTCCAACAAGGAAATCGCCTCACAGCTAGATTTGACGGAACGTGCCGTAGAGGCTCATTTCTACCGTACTATGAAACTACTGAAAGAAGAATTACGCAAATTCATCATGCTTTTCCTCTCCTTCTACTTTCTAAATAATTGTTAAAGCACGAAAATCCGTGAGTGTTTTGGCAGGCATACAGATATATACTACAGAACATGGATAAAAAAGACAGTCATATTGAACTTTTGGATCGTTTCTTTCGAGGACTGACCAGCCCTGAAGAAGATGTACAGTTGAAATCATGGATTAAGCGACCGGATTTTCAACAGAAATTTTCCGCATACTATCAGCAATGCTGGGCACTGGCTCCGGACACGATGGACAAAGCCGTACAAAATGAAATGTTCACCGAACTTTTAAGCCAGATAGACGCAAGTTCCACCACGGAAACGAAGGTCCTGAAAACAAGGAACCGTTTCCTGCGTCAGATTGGGCGCTATGCTGCAGTTGCCTGCATCATATTGGCAGTGGGAAGCGGAGCCTATTATGCAGGAGTCAAACGACCGGCCGATGACGCCAATACAGAAGTCACCATGTCCGTATCCAACGGGCAGAAGGCCGACATCATTTTGGCTGACGGCACAAAGGTCTACATCAATTCTGATTCAAGAATTGTATATGACAACACTTACAACAAGAAAACACGTATGGTCTCCCTGGAAGGAGAGGCCTATTTTGAAGTTGCAAAGGACAAGGAAAAGCCTTTCATCGTGAAAGCAAATGGCATCAATGTACAAGCGTTAGGTACAAGCTTCAATATACGTGCACATAAAGACGATAAATCAGTAGCTGTAATCCTGATAAGTGGAAAGGTTAAAGTAGACGACGGCAGACACGAGGCATATATGAAGCCAAACGAAAGGCTCGTTTGCAACCTGACCAATGGACAGTTCGAAAAAAGCGAGCTTCATCCTAATGCAAGTTATTTGCTATGGAGAAGCAATGAACTAGCGTTCTACGGTGAATCTTTTGAAGAAATTTGTACCATGCTTACACGAATGTATAATTGCAAATTTATATTCAAAAACGAGAAAGTAAAACAATATACTTATCACGGCATCATCAAGAATAGCAGTTTGAATAATGTATTAGAATACATCAGCCAAGCTGGCGGCATTAATTACAAAATAAAATCTGATAATACGATCGTAATATATTAGTAGTGTTTAATAAACTCTTTATGTTAACTTAAAAAGGAAAATATGGAATAGATTTTATAAACTTTTTACTTCATCAAACACAACTGCCAGCTTTCGGCAGCAAAATAAAATTCTAGTTTAAACATTCACGAGAAATTCGTCATAAGTTACTCTAATATCTTATTAGAGCAGGTCTTTGGTACGCCTTTCTCAAAATAAAAAACAATTAATCTAATATTATTAGACATGAGACAAAACAAAATGATTATGCGGTCTTTAGTACTGCTGGGTGCCCTGTTTTTCTGGGGAAACAGCTTCGCCCAAATCAGTTTATCTGTAAACAAGCAGACCATCAAGCAGATTATACCGCAAATTGAAAAAGCTAGCGGTTATAACGTATTCTACACAGACAAACTTCCCAATCTTGAAACAAAAAAGGATTTAAATGTATCAAATGCTTCACTTGAGGCCGTATTGAAAGAATTATTTAAAGGAACGAAAATCTCCTTTGAAATAAAAGCAAACAAGCAGATTTTGCTGTTCCAGCAAACCAACAAATCTGTAGGTGCTAAAAAGAAAGTAACCGGTAGAATCGTAGACGAAAATGATGAGCCGCTTATCGGAGCTTCCGTTATTATCAAAGGCTCTACACAAGGAACAATAACCAACATTGACGGTGAATATACATTGGAAGATGTGCCGGAGAAAGCTACTCTAACCGTTTCTTACGTAGGCTATATACCGGCATCTGTTGCTGTCAACGGTAAAAACGCAATCAATGTAGTGCTGCAAGAAGATTCAAAGACTTTGGAAGAAGTTGTTGTTATCGGTTATGGTACCGTAAAAAAGAAAGACTTGACCGGTGCAGTAGGTTCTGTGGGAGGTGCAGAAGTAGCCGCCCGTAAAACAACTTCCCTTTCCACCGCTTTGCAAGGAACCATCCCAGGGTTAATGGTAACCCGTAACAATAATGCGCCTGGTGCAAATGCAGACAAGATATATGTACGTGGTATCACAACCATCGGGAATTCAGATCCTCTGGTTATCGTTGATGGAGTGCCTGGTGACATCAATTCAGTAAATGCCAACGACGTTGAGAGCATTTCTGTATTGAAAGATGCTGCTTCCGCTGCTATCTATGGTTCTCGTGCCGCTGCCGGCGTTATTCTTGTCACCACCAAAAGAGCCAGTGACAAGGAACTGTCATTGACCTATAACGGTGAATTCGGTTGGGAAATACCTACCGCAGAGCCTGAGGTTGTAGGCGTGCAACGTTTTCTGGAAATGGCTAATGAATTACGATATACAGATAATCCGGACGGTGGCAAATACCAAGCCTATTCAGAAGATCAAGTTAATAACTGGGTGAAAAACAATGCAACCAATCCCAACCAGTATCCTATAACCGACTGGCAAGATCTGATTCTTGAGAAATCCGCAACCCGTCAAAGTCACAGTATCCACCTTTCAGGCGGTAGCAAGGTTGTTAAGACCAAAGCATCCTTGGCGTATGATGAAGTAGGCGGTCTGTACGGTGACCGTTATTTCCAACGCTATACATTACGTGTAAACAATGACTTCAACATTACCCAAAAGTTAAGTGCTACATTGGACTTCAATGTTAAGCGCACTAAACACCACATGCCGCAATTCACTCCATTCGGAATGATGCGCTACATGCCTGCTATTTATGCAGGAGTATGGGATGACGGCCGTATAGCTGAAGGCAAATCGGGAGCCAACCCTTATGGATTGATGAAATTGGGTGGTACAACAGAAAAATGGTACACAGCATTGGGCGGTAAAGCATCTATTGATTTCAAGCCTTTTGACGGATTTAAAATTTCAGCAATCGTTGCTCCTCGCTTTAATTACGACAAGTTCAAAACATTCAAGAAAGCAGCCAGCTATACATTGGCAGATGATCCCAATACAATAGGGGGATACTTAGACAACAGCGGACTATACAACACAACCAAACTCTCAGAAACCCGCAATGACAGCTACAATGTCACTACACAATTAATAGCAAACTATGCAAAGAAGTTTGCCGGAAAACATGACATCAACCTTATGGCAGGTTACGAAAACTATTACGAATATATTGAAGAATTAGGTGCTGACAGAGACGGCTACGTTCTCACGAACTTTCCATACCTCAATAATGGACCTAAAGATTTAATTGGCAACTCTGGAAAAGGAAAAGAGTACGCTTATCGTTCCTACTTCGGACGTGTCATGTACAGCTATGCCGACAGATATTTATTCCAGGCTAATATACGTCATGACGGCTCATCACGTTTTGCAAAGAAACACAGATGGGGTACATTCCCTTCCTTCTCTGCCGGTTGGGTACTCAGCGAAGAAAATTTCATGAAGAATCTTAATTGGGACTGGCTGTCATTCTTGAAGATTAGAGCTACATGGGGAGCATTGGGTAATGAACGTATTGGCGATTTTCCATATATGTCAACCATTGCATTTGGGAACACTATTTTCTATCAAAACAACGGTATTTATTTTGACCAAACTGCATCTCAACAGAAATATGCCATTGAAAATGTAACATGGGAGAAAACTGAATCTACAGACATTGGGTTAGACATTTCTTTCTTGAACAACCGCTTACGTGTGAACGGTGACTATTACTGGAAAAATACTAAAGACATGCTATTAGCAATGGCTATCCCTGATTTTCTAGGATTCTCTGACCCAGACGTCAATGCCGGCAAAATGTCAACCAAAGGTTATGAATTGAATGTCAGCTGGAATGACCACATCGGTGACTTCAGCTACGGAATAGCCATTAACTTCTCTGACTTCACCTCCAAAATGGGGGATTTACAAGGAACCCAATTCCTCGGTGACAAAGTTAAAATGGAAGGCAGTGAATTCAATGAGTGGTATGGCTATGTTAGCGATGGTCTTTTCCTGACAGAAGAAGACTTAAAGAATTCTCCCAAAATCAATGATAAGAACACTCAATTGGGCGATATTAAATACAAAGACATATCTGGTCCTGACGGTGTACCCGACGGAAAGATTTCTCCTGAATATGACCGAGTATTACTAGGCAGCTCATTACCCCATTTCCTATATGGTGGTAATATCAATTTGGGCTACAAAAATTTTGACCTTTCATTGGCATTCCAAGGTGTCGGAAAACAAAATGCACGCTTGGCAAGAGAAATGGTAGAACCATTCCGTAACAATTACGGAAATTTCCCCGCCATCATTGATGGAAACTATTGGAGTCCTTATAATACGGACGAACAAAACGCAGTTGCCAAATATCCTCGTCTAACCCATGTAAACAAAAGTTCCAACTATGCCATGTCAGATTATTGGCTGTTCAACGGAGGTTATTTCCGTCTCAAAAATATAACTTTAGGCTATACATTCCCTAAAGAATGGATGAACGCAATAGGTATCAAAGGTGCACGCATTTATGCCAGTGCTTCCGATCTATTCTGTTTGAGCAAATATCCGAAAGGATGGGACCCTGAAATGGGAGTAAGTGAATATCCTATCACAACATCTATATTGTTAGGCGTATCTGTTAACTTTTAAAAGAAAGAAAAAAAATGAAACATAAATTTATAATATTAGCTTTAGGACTTGGATTTTTAGCAAGTTCCTGCAATGACTTGGACTTAGTTCCATTGTCTGAGGCCTCCACTGAAAACTGGTATTCTTCAGAAGAAGAACTATTGATGGCTGCCAATGAATTCTATAAAATCGGATATTGGAATAAAATGAACCAGGGACTTCTGGAACAAGCCACCGACAACTTCACCTATAGAAATGTGAATCGTTGCAACCTCCTAGACGGTACAGTAAATGGTGATGGTGGAACAGAGAACTGGTATCCAGTAGAGCAATGGCAATCAAACTATAAATGTATAACGATGGCCAATACATTTCTTGAAAAATCTGAGCGCGCCGAAAAGGCTGGTGTCTCTGAAAAAATATTGAATCAATACAGAGGAGAAGCTTACTTTACAAGAGCTTGTAAATATGCAGTACTCGTTTCTTTCTTTGGTGATGTTGTCTGGCTAGATAAGAATATTTACATTGAAGAAGCCTTCCAAAAAGGACGTACTCCCAAAAAAGAGATTATACCTTTAATTTACCAAGACTTCGACAAAGCAATTTCTATGTTACCAGTATCTTATACCGGTAACTCGACACAACGTTTCACAAAAGGTGCTGCATTAGCCATGAAAGCACGTTTTGCCCTTTACATGGGTGATTGGGAACTTGCGGCCGAATCAGCTAAAGCGTGTATGAATTTGCAAGCTTATCAATTACATCCCGACTTCAGCGACTTATTTCTGATGAATACCAAAAATTCCATAGAAAGCATTCTTGTATTCCCACGTTCCGTGCAATACAACATTCTATACGATGCTACTGCCACAAAAAATGAGCTGCCTAGAAATGCTGGAGGATACGGTTCGTATGCACCCTCTTGGGACTTGTTGGCTTCGTTCCTCTGTACAGATGGGTTGCCCATTGACGAGTCACCTCTTTTTGATCCCCACAATCCTTTCAAGAACCGTGACCCCCGTTGTACTGCCACCATTGTAGAATTTGGAACCCGCCATTGTAGCTTTGACTTTGATCCTCATCCCGATGCATTAAAAGTAATGAACTACAAAACCGGTAAAATGGTAACCAACCAAGATACCCGTGCCAATGCGCAATACACCTCATTCAATGCATTGCTATGGAAAAAGGGTATTGACGATTCTTGGGTAGATAACAAACAAAAAGTGGAAAGTGACTATATTGAAATACGTTACGCAGAAGTATTGTTGACTTATGCAGAAGCCATGATTGAACTGAACAAGATTGACGAATCTGTATTAGAAGCCATCAATAGTGTACGTGCCAGAGCATACGGAGTGAAATCTTCTGAAACAGACAAATATCCGGCAGTAACAGCACGTGACCAAAAGTCCTTACGCCAGACAGTCAGACTGGAACGTCGCGTAGAGTTTGCTAAAGAAGGACTCCGCTACATGGACCTCATTCGTTGGAAATTGGCAACCAAAGCTCTGAACACCAAGAACTACGGCATTCTATATCCTGCTGACATATTAAGAGACAAAGTTACATCAAAAGGACTGTGGTTCTGGCCTACTACACCACAGATAGATGAAGATGGAATCGCAGACTTCTCTGCTATGGAAAAAGAAGGCTTAATCCAAGTACTTTCCCAGCGCAAATGGGACGAACGGCAGTATTTATGGCCAATCCCCACATCTGAAATCATTATTAATGAAAACATGAAACAGAATCCAGGGTATTAACGGTTAGACATTATAGGTAAAAAGATTGTGAATAAAAGGATAAACAAACTGTAATGAAAGGACTGCCCCTGCAAATTAGAAATCCAGGGCAGCCCTTTTATACCGTTTCCACAACAAAATAAAGAACCGCATATTTATGAGAAGAATTATATTGATTTTAAGTCTACTGTTCTGTAGCCAGCTTATCACAGCCTCCAATCTATTGATAGAAGCAGAAAGCTTTGACCAAAAAGGAGGATGGGTAGTAGACCAGCAATTCATGGACCTTATGGGGTCACCCTATCTAATGGCTCATGGAATGGGGGTCCCGGTTGAGGATGCTTCCACTACCATATCTTTTCCCGAGAGCGGTACATATTATGTATATGTACGTACCTATAACTGGACTTCTCCTTGGCATGATGGCAAAGGACCAGGAAAGTTCACTCTAAAAATCGGTAATAAAAAGCTGCCTATAGTTTTAGGGGATGAAGGCAACCAATGGATGTGGCAACCCGCCGGAAAAATTTCAGTAAAGGCTGGGAATAGTAATCTAACATTAAAAGACTTGACCGGTTTCAATGGCCGTTGCGATGCTATTTATTTTACAACAGAAAAAGAGCAACTACCTCCTAACGAAACTGTACAACTGACAGATTTCCGTAAAAAGATGCTGGATATTCCAGCCGAACCGGAGCAATACTCCTATGATGTGATTGTAACTGGTGGCGGTATAGCCGGTATGTGTGCAGCCGCAACCGCTTCCAGATTGGGATGCAAAGTGGCATTAATCAACGACCGCCCAGTACTTGGCGGCAATAATAGCTCTGAAGTCAGGGTTCACTTAGGGGGCAATATCGGAGTAGGCCCCAATTCCGGACTGGGACGTATGATAAGAGAATTCGGACATTCTAAAGAAGGAAATGCCAAACCTGCCGCAAACTATGAAGATGAAAAGAAGGAGCTTTTTATCGCCAATGAAAAGAATATCACCCTTTATGCCAACTACCGTGCCATATCTGTAAAGACCGATGGCAACAGAATAGAATCTGTCATCATCAAGCATATAGAGAATGGAAAAGAAGTGGAACTGAAAGCACCATTGTTCTCCGACTGTACCGGAGACGGCACCATCGGGTATCTGGCCGGTGCAGACTACAACATGGGACGCGAATCCCGTGCCGAATACGGAGAAGAGCTGGCACCGATTCAACCGGACAAAATGACAATGGGTTCATCCGTACAATGGTACTCTGCAGACAAAGGTAAACCTACCCGTTTCCCTATTTTCTCGTACGGTCTGCAATTCAATGAAAAAAATTGCGAAAAAGTGACGATGGGTGAATGGAAATGGGAAACCGGCATGAACTTCAATCAAATCGACGACTTCGAACGTATACGTGATTATGGCTTAATGGTCATCTATTCTAATTGGAGTTTTCTGAAAAATGAATTAAAGGACAACAAGAAATATAAGAACCGCGCATTGGACTGGGTAGCCTATATTGCCGGAAAACGCGAGTCACGCCGATTGTTGGGCGATTATATTCTAAAGCAAGATGATATAGATAAAAATGTCTATCACGAAGATGCCTCCTTCGTCACAACCTGGAGCATCGACCTGCATTTCCCGGATTCGCTCAATGCATCACACTTTCCTGATGCGCCTTTCAAAGCAGCAACCAAACACATCCATATATATCCTTATGCAGTGCCCTATCGCTGCCTATATTCCAGAAATATCGAGAATCTTTTTATGGCGGGCCGCAATATCAGTGTTACCCATGTGGCACTGGGCACTGTCCGCGTAATGCGTACCACCGGAATGATGGGCGAAGTTGTCGGGATGGCAGCTTCCTTATGTAAAAAGTACAACACCACTCCGAGAGGAGTATATCAGAAACACCTACCGGAATTGAAAGCACTGATGAAAGAGGGAGTAGGAAAAAAAGAAGGGATTCCCGATAATCAGAAGTTCAATGAACAAAAATTATTAAAAAAGCCTCGTATATTTGCCATTGAAAAAAACAAGAAGTAAGAAACACGTTGATACTACAATTTAAGTATTAATAAAACACGCATATCATGAAAAATATTCTAACATTATTATTTGTCCTTTTCGGAGGATATTCGTTACACGCACAAGATACCTGCTACGGCTTTCTGAGAAATGACACTTTAACCATCGGGAACAATTTGGTCGAACGTACCTTTTTGTGGAACGGGGGAAATATCATAACTTACCGCCTGACCGACAAGAGTAATGGAAAATCATGGAAGAACCACAGCCTTACTCCAGATTTCAGAGTAACGAAAGATTTGCCGCAACCATCAAACGGTTCACTCAAAGTAGTTCCCGTAAAAGAGACTAAAATATTTCCCGCTTATCTGAAAGTAGAAGTTTCTTTCAGCCTGGAGAAGCTAGATATAAAACGGGTATATCGTATTTATGATGATTGTCCAGCCATAGCCTGCGACACCTATTTAAGAGGAACAGTAAACAGTATTTTCGGAGGCAGAGAAGTTAGTGCAGCCGACCGGAAGAATATTGAATTCGCCGAAGACATGAAATCTAAAGAAGTAACCGCTGTACTAGACCAGTTCCATTTCCAAGGACAACATTGGCACGCTCGCAGCGTGGAATTTTCCGATGTGACCGACTGGCACAACAACCTGGTTTTCGAGAAAGAGATTATTTCCTACCGCAAACTGGGATATCGCGGCAATCTGCTGTTTGCCTTTAATGGCGAGGACAACTGTGGCATCTTCTTTTTAAAAGAGGCTCCCTGCTCTTCGGTACAATTAGCCTATCAAGGAAAGGATTTTCTGACTGATTTCGGAAAGTTTACAGTAACCGGTCTGGGCATTACCGAGAAAGACGTGACTCCCGACCGTTGGACCAAAACATACGGATGTGTATTGGGAATATACGGAGAAGATGAACTGAGCCGCCTACAAGCGCTTCGTTCATATCAGAAGAATATACGTACTTACCGGGCCGACCGCGACGAGATGATTATGATGAACACCTGGGGAGACCGTAGCCAGGACTCAAAAGTAAACGAATCCTTCTGTTTGAAAGAACTGGAACGCGCCGCCCGTCTGGGAATCACCCATTTCCAGATTGATGATGGCTGGCAAATAGGTAAAAGTCCTAATTCAGCTGTAGCCCGCGGTTCATTCAAGAACATTTGGGACAATAAAGACTACTGGAAACCCGATCCGCAAAAGTATCCACGTGGTTTGCATCCCATCGTAAAGCGTGGCAAGGAATTAGGTATTGAAATCGGTCTTTGGTTCAATCCCAGCATACAAAATGATTTTGCCGATTGGCAGAAAGATGCGCAAGCACTCATCAGCCTCTATCGCGAATACGGCATCAAAATATTCAAGATAGACGGGCTCACCATTCCCAGTAAAGAAGCCGAAACAAACCTGCACCGCTTATTCAACAAAGTGCTGGAAGAGACGGACGAGGCAGTGATTTTCAACCTTGATGCGACAGCCAGCCGCCGCGGAGGCTACCACATGTTCAATGAATATGGAAATATCTTTCTGGAAAACCGTTATACCGACTGGCAGAACTACTATCCTTACTGGACTTTGCGTAACCTCTGGATGCTTTCCAAATATGTTCCGGCAGAAAAGCTGCAAATAGAGTTCTTGAACAAATGGAGAAATACGGATAAATATAAAGGAGAAGTCTTCGCTCCAGAAAACTATTCATTTGAATATCTGTTTGCTACGACTTTAGCAGGACAGCCGCTTGCCTGGATGGAAGGTACCAATCTACCCGAGGAAGCATTTACATTACGAGAACATACAGAAGCCTACAAGAAATTTCAGCATGACATGCATTCCGGCACTATCCTACCCATAGGAGATGAACCATCGGGACGCTCTTGGACCGGCTTCCAGTCTCTAAAGAAAGATAGAGGATACTTGATTGTGTACCGTGAAAATCATCCAGAAGGGACTACAGAAGTCGAAACCTGGCTGCCAGAAGGTGTCACAGTAAGATGTATCCCATTGATGGGACACGGCAAAGCGATGACAGCAGTAACCGGAAAGAAAGGAAGGCTGGAAATCTCTCTGCCATCAATCAATGACTATGTTGTCTACAAGTATGAAATTAAAAACAAACGCTAAAATAAAGACTGACATGAAAATCACAAGGAGTATACTCTTAATCGCCTTCTTGATGCTGTTTTACCGAGCCTTCGGACAACCTGCCGAACGGCTGATTCGGATACAGATCACTCCCAATCATACAGACTGGCTATATAAGCCAGGCGAAAAAATAAAATTCAGCATTACGGTACTGAAAAACAACGTACCAATTCCTGACACAGAAATTCGGTACCAGATTTCAGAAGATATGATGAAGCCTCACAAAGAAGGCATATTGCAAGCTGAAAAAGGGACAGCCACGGTGGAAGCCAAAACAATGGAAAAACCTGGCTTTCTCCGTTGCCAAGCCTTTGTTAAATATGGAGGACGTGAATACCAAGGGATAGTAACCGTTGGAATCAATCCAGAAAAATTAAAACCTATCACATCATTGCCCGAAGACTTTCTAAATTTCTGGGAAACAGCAAAACTCCAGGCTCAAAAGACACCAATGGATGTACAAATGACCCTTGTACCCGAACGTTGTACAGAGAAAGTGAATGTATTCCATGTGAATATACAGAATTATGAATCCCATACACGCTTATACGGCATGCTGGCTATGCCTAAAGCAAAAGGTCGATATCCCGCAGTTTTAAAGCTACCAGGTGCAGGAATACGTTCTTATGCCGGAGATGTGGAACATGCTGCCAATGGCTGGATTGTTTTCGAAATAGGAATACACGGTATTCCGGTCAACATGTCAGGACCGGTATATACCAATCTCTATATGGGAGCATTAAAAGGGTACCACACGTTCAATCTGGATAATCGGGATAAATACTATTATAAACGTGTATATCTAGGCTGTGTACGTGCCATTGACTTTATTTATTCCCTACCACAATTCGATGGGAGCAATTTGATAACATTCGGCAGTAGCCAAGGAGGAGGATTGTCCATCGTGACAGCTGGACTTGATTCACGTGTCAAAGGACTGGTAGCCTTTTACCCTGCTCTTTGTGACATGGTCGGCTATATACATAACCGTGCCGGAGGATGGCCACACATGTTTAACAAGCAAGAAAATCAGACTGCAGAAAAGGCAAATACAGCACGTTATTATGACGCAGTTAATTTTGCACGCCAAATAAAAGTTCCCGGATTCTACTCATTCGGATATAATGATATGGTCTGTCCACCCACTACTACCTATTCTGCCTACAATGTAATTCAAGCACCCAAACAAATATTAGTATCCGAAGAAACGGCTCATTATGCCTACCCAGAACAATGGGCAGCCGCATGGAAATGGGTCGCTGATTTCTTTCAACAAAAAAAATAAAAACTATAAGAATCATGAGAATACTTTTTTTTATTACAACACTGCTTTTCATCATCCCGAACATGTTCGGACAAAAGGAATATCGTCTGAACTCACCGGACGGCAAGTTGGAGGTTACCTTATATATAGGTGACCGGATCACTTACGAGCTGACGGAAGAAGGGCATACATTGGTAGCCCCCTCTCCCTTATCAGTACATCTGGATAATAGGACAGTCTGGGGTAACGGCTCCCATCTTAAGAGAGTCAGTCATCGCCAGGCAAATGAGGTGATTCCCTCTCCTTTCTACAAACGCAGTGAAGTAAAGGATGTCTATAATGAAATGACGTTAAGTTTCCGGGAACATTTCAACCTCATTTTCAGAATGTACAATGAAGGAATGGCATACCGGTTCGCAGCGACCGGAAACAGACCGTTCAAAGTTACAAACGAAGAAGCCGCCTTCAACTTCAACAAGGACTACAAATCGATTGTTCCTTATGTAAAAGATGGCGATAAACAACCGATAGAAGCCCAGTTCTCCAACTCTTTTGAAAACACCTATACACATATAGAGCTATCCGGACTGAACCCCCAAAGACTGATGTTTACCCCCGTAGTAATAGAGCAGGAAAACGGCCGTAAACTTTGTATTGCCGAATCCGACGTGGAGAGCTATCCGGGCATGTTCCTCATCAACAGAAACGGGGGAACAGCACTCACTTCCGCTTTTGCCGCCGTCCCCAAAACAAAAAAACAAGGCGGGCATAACCAACTGCAAATATTAGTCACAGAGCGTGAAAACTACATTGCTTCCTGCCAGCCGAAAGCCAAACTACCCTGGCGCATCATTGTTGTGGCAAGAAATGACAAGGAGCTGGCAGATAACGATATGGTTTATAAGCTGGCTGCTCCATCACGCATGAAAGACATCTCATGGATACGTCCGGGCAAAGTGGCCTGGGAATGGTGGAACCATTGGGGAATCAAAGGCGTGGATTTCGAAGCTGGAATAAACAATGAAACATACATGCACTATATCGACTTCGCCTCCCGGCATGGCATCGAGTATGTGATTCTGGATGAAGGCTGGGCTGTCAACCTCAAGGCTGACCTTTTCCAAATTGTACCGGAAATTGATTTAAAAAAGCTCACGGCCTATGCCAGGCAAAAGAATGTAGGACTCATCCTTTGGGCAGGTTACCATGCCTTTGCCCGCGACATGGAACATGTATGCAAGCACTATTCCGAAATGGGCATCAAAGGATTCAAGATTGACTTTATGGATAGGGATGACCAGGAAATGGTAGACTTCCACTACCGGGCTGCCGAAATTGCCGCTAAATATAAGTTGATGGTAGACTTTCACGGCACGTACAAACCTACCGGGCTGAACCGCACTTATCCCAATGTCATCAACTATGAAGCCGTTCACGGGCTGGAACAGATGAAGTGGAGTGACATCCATACCGACCAGGTAACCTACGATGTCACCATGCCATTTATCCGTATGCTGGCCGGACCGGTGGACTATACACAAGGCGCCATGCACAATGCCAACAAACGGTGTTACCACTCCTCAATGGATACCCCAATGAGCCAGGGAACCCGTTGCCGCCAATTAGCTGAATATGTAGTATTTGAATCACCATTGAACATGTTGTGCGACAGTCCCACCAATTACGACCGTGAAGAAGAATGCACGGAATTCATCGCTACCATCCCTACCGTTTGGGAACAAACAATAGCCATGAACGGAGAAATTGGAAAATACATTACAATGGCGCGCAGGAAAGGAGATGTCTGGTATGTCGGCTCCCTAACCAATTGGGATGCACGTACTCTGACACTGGACCTTTCTTTCCTCGGTGCAGGCAGATGGAAAGCGGAAATGTTTCATGACGGAGTGAATGCCAACCGCCTGGCTTCCGACTACCAAAAGACCGTCACAGACATTCCTGCATCCCGTAAACTGACCGTCAAAATGGCACAAGGAGGCGGATGCGCATTGAAAATATACAAAGAATAATTCATAGGCTTTTTAAACGTTAACTGATACATACGATTTATGAAAATTAAAAGATTAATGATTACTTGTTTGCTCGCAGTGTCTGTACTGGGAGGCAAGTCACAAGCACAAGACTTATTGTCCAATGTTTACGGACGCGATTACCAGCTACTGAATGGGAAGTGGGGAGCCATTGTAGACCTTTATGACCAAGGAGAAAGGATGCAGGTGTACAAAAACAGAAAACCTCAAGACAACAAGCAATTTTATGAATACTCTTTCGACGGAGGTTTGGTCCTGAATGTACCTGCCGATTTCAATTCACAAATGCCCGAGTTGAAATTTTATGAAGGAACAGTATGGTACGGACGCTCTTTCGATACCCCAAAGACTGACGGCAAACGTTTGTTTCTCTATTTCGGTGCGGTAAGTTACCGTAGCAAAATATATCTGAACGGGGAGAAAATAGCCAGTCATGAAGGCGGATTCACTCCCTTCCAGGTGGAAATCACAGATAAGGTAAAGCAAAAGGACAACTTCCTGGTGGTGAAAGTCAACAATACCCGCACCACGGATGCCATCCCTGCCATGTCCTTTGACTGGTGGAATTACGGCGGCATCACACGCGATGTAATGTTGGTAAGCGTTCCACAAAGCTACATCAAAGACCATTTCATCCAGTTGGACAAGGTACAATCCAACCTGATTCGTGCCAAAGTAACCTTATCCGAAGCAAAGCCTGGCATCAACGTACAAGTCGCCATCCCCGAATTGGGCATCAGACAGAACATGACTACCGATGCCAACGGAATTGCCCAGGCCACTATCAAAACCAAAAAACTGCAACGTTGGTCACCGGATGCTCCAAAGCTGTATGATGTAACCATCACTTCGGAAAGTGACCGGCTCAACGAGCAAATTGGTTTCCGTAACCTTTATGTAAAAGGTGAAGATATCTATCTGAACGACCAGCCCATCTTCCTGCGCAGTATCAGCTTCCACGAGGAAATTCCGCAACGCCGCGGGCGTGCCTTCTCTGAAGCGGACGCAACAATGCTGTTGTCCGAAGCCAAAGAGCTGGGTGCCAACATGATTCGTCTGGCACATTATCCACAAAATGAATATACTGTCCGCCTAGCAGAAAGAATGGGATTTCTTTTATGGGAAGAGATACCTATCTGGCAAGGGATTGACTTCAAAAATACCGCTACCCGTGAGAAAGCAGGCAGAATGATTAAAGAGATGGTGATGCGCGACAAAAACCGTTGTTCCGTTGCCTTTTGGGGGATTGCCAATGAAACAGCCACTTCCGCCCCGCGCAATGAATTTCTGAAACACATGAAACAATGTTGCCTGGACATCGACTCAACCCGTCTGATTACGGCCGCCTTCGATTTGGTACGCTTCAACCGCGAAAGCCGGGACTTTGAGATGAATGACTCCATTATCAACATCCTGGACATGGTAGCCATCAACAAATATATGGGATGGTATCATGACTGGCCACTGGCTCCGGACCAGGCTGTCTGGAATGTAGCTCCCGGCAAACCTCTTTTCATTTCCGAGTTCGGAGGCGAAGCGCTCTATGGCAAACATGGCGACGCGGAAGTCAAGAGTTCTTGGAGTGAGGATTATCAGGCACAACTCTACAAGGACAATCTGGAAATGTTTAAGCATATCCCCAACCTGCGCGGAACATCGCCGTGGATTCTTTTGGATTTCCGTTCTCCCTTCCGTTTCCATCCACACCAGGGAGGGGAATGGAACCGTAAAGGACTGGTTTCCGACCAGGGACAACGCAAAAAAGCATGGTACATCATGCGTGATTACTATAACCAAAAGAAAACAGAACAATGAAGCACAAAATAAAACACTACATGGCTGCCCTCCTCCTGACCTCTATGGTCTGGAGCGGGCATGCCCAAGAAAAGAATGAAATGGACTTGTCTGGTGAATGGGCATTCCAGACAGATGTCATGGACTTCCGGAGAGGTTCACTGGACGTACGTTACTGCCATCGCCTGCAGGAAAGCATCGTTCTGCCGGGAATTACAGATGACTATAAAATAGGCTACAAATCTCCTTACCGCCACCTGGATAGGCTGACCCGTGTCTACGAATATATGGGCCCCGCATGGTACCAGCGAGAAATAGAAATTCCTGCGGCATGGAAAGGCAAACGCATTTTCCTCTATTTTGAACGTACACACTGGCTCAGTTCGGTATATGTAGGCAAAGAAGAAGTGAGTAAAATAGACTACATCAGTATTCCCCACAACCACGAACTGACCCAATGGCTACATCCAGGCAAAAAAGAACTGATAACTTTCTGTATAGACAACCGCTACCAGTACGATACCCATAAATGGGACCATGCCCACTCCGAATTTACCCAAATAAACTGGAACGGAGTATTGGGCGAAATTAAGCTGGTAGCTGTAGACCCAGTCTATGTAGATGACATGCAGGTCTATCCGGACATCAAGAACAAAAGCATCAAAGTCAAAATGACTGTCCGCAACTGTACAGAACATACCGCCAGCGGCAAAATATCCTTCCACGTGTCAGGAAAGGACTATAGACTACAAAAGGAAGTACCAGTAACAGTGACCGATTCCATTACTTATATCGAGGAAGAAATGTTTTTGAGTAAGGATATCCATTTGTGGAATGAGTTCCATCCCAATCTTTATACGTTGGACTGTAAGTTGACTTCCAGTGTAGAGGGCCAATCCTATGCGCATGAGAAAAGCACAACTTTCGGTATGCGCGAAGTAGAGGCTGGTGAGGACCATATCATCCTTAATGGCGAACCCATACACCTGCGCGGTACCGTTGAAAACGCAGTGTTCCCCAAGACCGGCTATGCTCCCGTGGACGATGCCTCTTGGGAACGTGTACTCCGTATCCTAAAAGAATATGGTATGAACCATATGCGCTTCCACTCCTGGTGTCCTCCTGCCGCTGCGTTCCGTATGGCAGACAAGCTGGGTGTCTATCTGGAGGTGGAAATGCCGATGTGGGGTAAAGATGCCCAACCCGATGAGAAGCGCTGGAATTTCTTCCGTCGCGAGCTGCGGGGTATCTTGAAAGAATATGGGAATCACCCTTCCTTCATTCTCTACTGTAACGGAAACGAAATTACCGGCGATTTCAGTTTCATAGAAGAGCTTACCGCCACAGCCCGCCAGTTGGATAACCGCCGTCTATACAGCGGTTCCACAGCCCGCACACGTGTCAAATCAGACCAGTTCTACATTACCCATCAGACTACCAAAGGACACATGGCTATCTACGAAGGACGTCCTTATACAAACTGGGACAAAAACAAGGAACTGGGAGTAGGCCTGCCCATCATCTCGCATGAATCCGGACAGCGGTGCATCTATCCCAATTTCGAGGAAATAAAGAACTTCACCGGCCCCGTACAAGCGCGTAATTTCGAGATATTCCGTGAACTGCTGGACAAAAACCACATGCTCGACCAAGCACATGACTTCTTCCGTGCTTCTGGAGCCTTGACCGCCATAGAGTACAAGGATGTCATAGAAGCCCAGTTGCGCACTTATCTGAAAGGCGGTTTCCAATTACTGTCTCTGAATGATTTTACCGGACAAGGATATGCACCGGTAGGCATTCTCGATCCTTTCTGGAATACCAAAGGGCTCATCACACCGGAAAAGTGGCGCGAGTTCTGTGCACCGACTGTTGCGTTGCTCCGTTTCGACAAACGCACACTTTACAATGATGAGGTATTTGAAGGAAAAGCGGAAATATACAATTATGGACCTACCCTATTGAAAAACGCAAAAATCAATTGGAGTATCACCGACAGCAACGGTAAAACCCTTAAGAGCGGAAAACTGAAAACACAAACTGTCGGAAAGAACGGGGTATTTCCACTTGGCAGTTTCAGTTATGCATTGAACAATATCACTGAACCACAGAAGCTGACGGTCCATCTTTCTGTTGCACACGTAAAAAACAGCTGGGATATCTGGGTATATCCCCGTCATAGCAACTTAATGCAGTCCACTAGTGAAGTGCTCTACACCACAGTATTCGATGAAAAAGCAAAACAACACCTTGCCGATGGCAAGAAAGTGGTACTCTGCCCCAAACCTTCCAAAGTAAAAGGTCGTAAATCCGTGTTCCACAATCACTTTTGGAATCCGATAATGTTCAAATGGCCTCCTATGACCATTGGCTGTCTGATTCATGACGACCAGCCTATATTCGAGCATTTCATAACTTCCTACCATACTGACTGGCAGTGGTGGGACATTCTGGAAAATGCCAAGGTTATTGAGATGAAAGATGCTCCGGCAGCACTGCGGCCTTTCATACAAGTAATAGACCATTACGACAATAATGAAAAGCTCGGTATTGGTTTCGAAGCAAAAGTGAAGAAAGGCAGTCTACTGGTACTGGCCGTAGATACCCAGAAAAACATCAACGAACGTCCTGCCACCCAGCAATTGCTGGAAAGCATTGACCGCTACGTAAAGAGTGACAAATTCGCTCCACAAATTACCGTTGACGAGTCCTACATTGAATCATTCTTAAAGAAATAAATAAAGGAAATATGATGAAATTATTCTTGCTTTGGGCTCTTTTGTTGCTGCCGGTCGGACCGGCAGCAGCACAAGAGATAAAAATGTCACAAACAGCTCCATTGGAACAAGTTTATGGAGAAACTGTAGAAGATGATGCCTTACTGCCCATGAATGAGCTGGATATGGATTTTGGCTATGCCCTCTATGAGACAACCGTTGATGTGGAAGAGGAGAATCCCACACTAACTATTGAAAACGTACGGGATTATGCTGTGGTCTATGCAGACGGCAAACTGCAAGGATATTTAAAAGATAGCAGTAAAAGCTTGAAAACCAATCTACCGATAGGTATACACAAACTTAGTATCTATACTGAAAATATCGGACGTATTACCTATGGTCCTGAAATTCTGGACAATTCAAAAGGTATCTACGGCAGCATAACATTGGGAAAGACAGATTTAGAAGGCTGGAAGATGACCCCATTGGAAATTAAGGAATGCGATGTGGCCGGAATAACTTTCAAAGAAGGTACCTCCTCCATCCCTTGCTTCCGTAAAGGTGGTGTCACAGTAAGCAATCCGGCACAAGAGACCTTTCTTGACGTGTCTGGCTGGGGAATGGGAGAAGTCTGGATAAACGGGCAATACTTGGGTGCCTACTGGGAAGAAAATACAGAAAAGACCCTGGAGATACCTGCTGGTGCTCTGATAGCAGGTAATAATGAAATAGTGGTATTTGAACTAAAAAATAACGAACAAGCTTCCATGACACTAACCGATAAGCCTATTTTCAAATAAGCCCTTGCATGTACTTGTTTATATTCCTTAAAAAAACGACCTTTGTGTAGGAGCAGATTCCGAAAAACGTGTCTTATTTAATGAGAATAGCATAATTATATATATCATGAAGAAACTAACATTTATCAGTTGCCTCCTTTTAAGTGGTTGCCTGGCCGGAGCAATGGCTGCAAACAAAAAGCAACCCATCTACAAAGATGCCAAAGCTCCCATTGAGGAGCGTGTGAATGACCTGGTCAGCAGAATGACACTGGAAGAAAAGGTACAACAACTCAACCAGTACACTTTGGGGCGGAATAACAACGAGAACAATCGTGGTGAGGAAGTAAAAAAAATTCCTGCCACATTAGGCTCCCTCATTTATTTTGATGAAGATGCCAATCTGCGTAACGAGGCTCAGAGAAAAGCAATGGAAGAATCACGTCTGGGTATCCCCATCCTTTTCGGATACGACGTCATCCACGGGTTCCGTACCATTTATCCCATCTCTTTGGGACAAGCATGTTCTTGGAATCCCCAATTGGTAGAACAAGCATGTGCCGTTGCCGCCCAGGAAGCACGCATGTCCGGGGTAGACTGGACTTTTTCCCCTATGATTGACGTGGCAAGAGACGGACGCTGGGGACGCGTTGCAGAGGGCTATGGCGAAGACCCTTATACCAATGCTGTATTCGGTGTCGCATCTATCAAAGGATACCAAGGTGAAGACATGTCCGACAGCAAGCGAGTAGCCGCCTGCCTTAAACATTATATCGGATACGGCGCTTCTGAAGCAGGACGTGACTATGTTTATACGGAAATCTCCAATCAGACTCTGTGGGACACCTATATTCCTCCCTATGAAGCTGGCGTAAAAGCCGGTGCCGCTACTTTAATGAGTTCATTCAATGACATCAGCGGTACTCCCGGAAGCGCCAACCATTACACGATGACAGAAATTCTGAAGAACCGTTGGAAACACGACGGCTTTGTTGTTTCAGACTGGTCTGCAGTACCGCAACTTATTGACCAAGGCCATGCTGCCGACCGCAAAGAAGCTGCCCGTCTGGCTTTCAACGCCGGCCTGGAAATGGACATGATGGGGCATTGCTATGACAAGCATATGGCAAAGCTGGTGGAAGAAGGTAAAATAAGCATGCAATTGGTGGACGATGCAGTGAAACGCGTGCTCCGTATCAAATTCCGCCTTGGACTTTTTGACAATCCCTACACCCCGACATCTACAGAAAAAGAGCGCTTCCTCCTTCCACAAAGCCTGGCTATTGCAGAGAAACTGGCAGAGGAGACCATTGTTCTACTGAAGAATGAAAACAAGGTACTCCCTCTGGCAAACGGGAACAAGCCAACTATCGCCGTCATGGGGCCTCTGGTACAAAACAGTGCCGAGCTCCTGGGGTCATGGTATGGACATGGACATGCAGAAGATGTCCTCCCCATCAAAAAGGCGCTGGATGCAGAATTTGCAGGCAAGGCTGAACTGATTTATACCGAGGGTTGTGGTTTCGACGGTAACGACACTTCCAAATTCAGTGAGGCACTGGCTGTAGCCCGGAAAGCAGATGTCATTCTACTCTGCATGGGTGAAAAGAAAAAGTGGAGTGGCGAAAACGCATCGCGTTCCATCATAGAACTGCCTGCCATTCAAGAGGAATTCATTGCTGAAATGAAGAAAGCAGGCAAACCGATTGTTCTGGTACTGGCTAACGGACGTCCTTTGGGACTCTCTAAAGTGGAACCTCTCTGTGACGCTATCGTTGAAATGTGGCAACCGGGAGTACCTGGCGGTAAACCATTGGCAGGTGTCTTGTCCGGCCGGGTAAATCCTTCGGGCAAGCTTTCCATTACTTTTCCACGTTCCACCGGACAGATTCCAATCTATTACAATCAGCGCAAAACAGCCCGTCCACAAAGTGGCAAATATCAAGACATCTCCTCTTCCCCACTGTATGAATTCGGATACGGCTTGAGTTATACCACCTTTAATTATGGTAATATCAACTTGCCCAAAGAAACCATCAGACGCGGTGAAAAGTTGGTAATGGAAATCCCAGTCACCAATGTAGGCAAACGTGACGGTGCAGAAGTGGTGCATTGGTTTATCTCAGACCCATTTAGCACGATTACCCGTCCATGCAAAGAATTGAAGCACTTCGAAAAGCAACTAATTAAAGCAGGTGAAACACATATATTCCGCTTTGAAATAGACCCGATGCGTGATCTTGGTTTTGTAAATGCCAATGGTGAACATTTCCTTGAAAATGGAGAATATTATGTAATAGTGAAAGACCAGAAAGTAAAATTCACGGTTATAGATTAATCTTCTTTTTATATTGCAGGCCATCCTCCTTTCATCCTTCTAAAAGACAGATGGCCTGCAATTTCTATTTTAGAACAAATAAGTATACTGTTCTCCTAAAAATTTCTTGATATGCTTCAAGGCTTTGGTTATTTGGGCCTCCACCGTCTTGACAGAAATCCCCATTTCCCCGGCAATTTCTTGATTAGTCTTCCCTTCCTCCCTACTTTTGCGATAAACCTGCCCACATTTGTCCGGAAGGGAACAAACAGCTTCTTCAATCAATCGGTTCAGTTCTTCCATCTCCACCGAAGTATCAGCCGCAAGAGCATATCCATATTCTTCTCCTCCCTCGATGGGAACCGTATCCTTTTCATCGCGTAAAGCATTCAGGCAACGATTGCGTGCAGACTGGAAAAGATAAGCCTTGAATGAGATTTTAAGAGTCAAGTCGGCCCTACCCTCCCACAAATTCATAAAGATGGAAAGGGCCAGTTCTTCTATCTCCTGCTTGTCTCTCAGATAAAGGGACATGAAGCGGCAGAGTGAAACAAAATAAGTATCGAAAAGGTGCTTGAAAGCCTTCTCGTCATCTTGTTTGATTAACTGTAACAATAGGATATCATCTTCTGCAGGCATATCGAAGTTATATTAGATAAGGGCTTCTTGAGCGGCAAAGATACTAATATTATTTGTTCCTCGAAATTTATTAAAAAAATAATTGGAATTGGAATAAGGGTTAAACCCAAGTGATGTGTCATATAAGTGAAGGCCTATAAAAACATCATGATCATGAAAAAAAGTGTTCCTTGGAATTTAATCATTCCTAAGTTGAAACAGGAAATTTCCGCAGACGAAGAGCGGCAATTGGAGACTTGGTTACGCAGCAGTAACAACGAAGCGTTATTCAAGGAATTGCAACTGTTATGGGAAAAAATTCAGGCAAATGTAGAAAACTACACGCCCAATACCGAATATTATTGGAATGAACTTGTCAACCGTATGCACGCCAGCGAGCCTAAGCAGACTGAAAAACCTGCAAAGAAACGCTTCGAACTGAAACGGATATACCGCTACGCAGTAGCTGCATGTATAGCTGTTGCCATCGGTTGCTCATTCTACATAGGATTCCTTAACGGACAGCCTGAAGCCATGCCGCAGTTATACTCTAATTTGTCGGGTAAGTCTAAGGTTCTCCTTCCTGACGGAAGCGAAGTATGGATGCATACAGAGACCTCTTTGCAATACGGATCACAAATGAATAAGGATGAGCGTATCGTAAATGTAACTGGTGAAGCTTACTTCGATGTAGCACACGATGCTGACAAACCTTTTATTGTGCAGACAGAAGGTATGCGTATCGTAGTTCACGGAACCAAATTCAATGTCGATGCATTCCCCGGTTCGGAAAATACATTGGTGAGTTTGGTAGAAGGGTCCGTCTCTTTGGAAACCGAGACAGAGAACCGTTTCCTCAAACCGGGCGAAACAGCTACTTTTAATCGGAAAACCCTTACACTTAAGGTAGAAAAAGATGATGTACATTTTGCCTCTTCGTGGGCAAATACACAACTCGTATTCAGAAACCGTTCATTGGGAGACATTTGCAAACTGCTTTCTAAATGGTATCGGATAAAGATAGACGTGGATCCTACATTATCCAATAAATATTTCTATACGTTTACGTTGCGTAGCGAACCGCTGGACGAAATACTCCGCATCATGGCACGCATCCAACCTATGAAATATACCTTTAACGAAGAGAATGAGTTGACAATTTCGTTTGCAGACACAAAACAAAAAGTAAAATGAAACAGTAACAAAATTAAAAACTTATGCCAAACAAACAAATGAGAAATGCACATTATTTAATAATTAACGAAAAGTAAACACCTACATTAATCTTTAAATTTAAGACAATTATGGATATAAGAAAACAACTCATCATTCTTATACTGGTACTTCTATGTGCCCCGGTTTCTGCACAAAAGAAAGAGAAACTGATCACACTGAAGTTCACAAATATCCCATTATCAGAGGCTATGCCAAAAGTGGAAAAGCAAAGTGGATACACTTTCTTCTATGAATCGCAGCAAATAGACATCAAACAGAAAGTCAGCTTGAATGTTAAGAATGAAACTATTAATAAGACAATAGCAGCCTTATTGAAAGGGACCAATGTTAAATTTGAAATCGACGCAACACACATTATTTTATATACCGGAAAGAATAACAAGGCAATATCCGGACAACCACAGAACATCTCTGGTACAGTAATTGACGAAAGTGGTGAACCGATTATCGGAGCAAATGTCATGGTGGAAGGAACCAGTACTGGTGTCATTACAGATCTTGACGGAAAATACACAATCAACGCACCGGCAGGGAGTAATCTCAAAATCTCCTATATCGGTTATGTAACACAGACTGTAAAAGCTGGTAGAAACAGTACCGTAAAGTTAGTGGAAGACAGTAAAACACTGGCAGAAGTCGTGGTAATCGGCTATGGTACACAGCGTAAGTCCGACCTGACCGGAGGTCTGGTATCAGTAGACCAGAAGAAGCTGAACATGATAAATAGCAGTAACTTGATGGACCGTCTTGCAGGACAAATCCCGGGCTTAAGCGTAACTACTGGTGATGCGAAACCGGGTGTAGACCAAACCCTCCGTGTACGTGGTGAAAACTCATTAAGTGCTGACAATGCACCGCTCATCGTATTGGACGGTATTCCTTACAACGGTTCTTTGAGTGATATTGACCCAAACATCATCGAAAGCCTTAGTGTCTTGAAAGATGCTTCCGCAGCAGCTATCTACGGCTCACGCGGTTCCAATGGTGTCATCTTGATTCAATCAAAGAAAGGCAAGAAAGGTGCACCCCAAGTTACATACAAAGGGCAGTTCAGAATGTCGCAACCCCAACAGACCATTGATGTGATGACTCCAGACGAATACATCACATTTAAACAAGACATTGCACGCCTGAAAGATGGATGGAGCGGTGACCAATTGGCTCCTGAGAATATTCTGAGTGCCAGCGAACTTATAAATTACAAGAAAGGCGTTACAAACGACTGGCAGGACTATATTTTCCGCAATGCATTTACCATGGAACATCAAGTAGGCATTTCCGGAGGTACTGAAAGCACCACTTATATGGGGGCAGTTTCCTATCTGGATCAAGAAGGTGTAGTCTACAACTCCGCCATGAAACGTTACAATATCAATTTGAGTGTCACACAAGTATTAAATAAATGGCTGACTATCGGTATACAGACCCAATTTATTCAAAGAGATGGCGGTGGTATAACCCCGAATATTGAACATGCTGTAAAGCAAAGTCCTTATGGTATCTACAAAGATGAAAACGGCAAGTATTATGAAGAACCTATGGACCAATCTCTGATTATTAACCCGATGGCCAATGTCAATGCCGATCAAGATCAAACAAGACGTAACTTCTTCATCAACACCTATGCTGACATTCTGTTGCCGGTAAAAGGTCTTTCAGCCCGTACAACCTTTGGTTACAACTATCGTAGCGACTTTACCGGCACATACTATGGCCGTGACACCAAAGACGGTAGAACAGCCAGCGGAAAAGCCAGCATCAACAATGAACACTACTGGGATTACACTTGGGAAAATCTGCTCAAATATAATCGTGAATTTGGCAAGCACCGTTTCGACGCTACAGGTTTGTTCAGTGTACAACAAACTCAGAAAAAGACTTCCAAGTCAAGTGCCGAAAGTTTTGTAAACGATGATTCCAGTTATCATAACATCAATGCAGGTGAGAAAAATAAGACTGTAGGATCCGGTTTATCAGAAACCTCGATGTTGTCTTATATGCTTCGCTTGAACTATTCATATGCAGGGAAATACATGCTGACTTTGACCGGACGTTCCGACGGTTATTCTGCCTTCGGTGCAAACAACAAGTATGCATTCTTCCCGTCAGTGGCTGCTGCATGGAACATTGCTTCCGAAAGTTTTATGGAAAATGCACAAAACTGGCTGGACCAATTGAAGCTCCGCGTATCTTATGGTTCTAACGGTAACCAAGCCATCAACCCCTATCAGACATTGGACCGTCTGCACCTCACAAACTATATCTGGGGTGACGGTGGAGCAGGTGTCAACGGTGCTTATCTGGCCAACGACGGTGTCGGAAATCCGAATCTAAAGTGGGAAACAACCCAAACATTCAACGTCGGTATCGACTATTCATTCTTCAACGGCCGTATCAACGGTAACATTGAAATGTATGTCGCCAACACAAAAGACTTGCTGATGAAACGTACTGTTCCTATCATGAACGGCTATAAAACCATTTGGGATAATGTGGGTAAAACACGCAATAAAGGTGTTGAATTTACCTTGAACACCGTCAACATACGTAATAAGGACTTCGAATGGAGCACCGGAATCATCTTTTCACTGAACCGTGACAAGATTGTAGACCTACGTGGTGACAAAAAAGATGATATCACCAATAAATGGTTCATCGGCAAACCCTTGCGAGTTTACTACGACTATGACGTCGACGGCATCTGGCAGGAAGGTGACAAATTCACCTATACCGCAGCAGACGGTACAGAAAAAGAGATCCAAAAAGGTGCCAAACCAGGTTCTGCCAAAGTGAAAGATGCAGACGGAAACGGTTATATTGACTCCAATGACAAAGTTATCATCGGTTCAAAGAATCCAAGCTTCCTCATGTCTATGAGCAATACATTGACTTACAAGAACTTTTACTTGTCATTCCTACTGAATGGAACCTTCAAAGTTACACGTGAGTTGAACGAAGCCAATATCGGAAGTTGGAGTTACAACTTATACAACTATCTGCATAATGCCGATTACTGGACACCGGAACACACCAATTCCAAATATGCTTCTCCAGCATATAACAACTTCGACGGACACAGCTATTACAAAGACTTTACATACATCCAAATAAAGAATATCACTTTAGGATACAATTTTGAAAAGAATTTTGTAAAGAAATTGGGACTGAGCGGTTTGGGAGTCAATATCAGTGTGGAGAATCCTTATACATTCTGTGATATACGCAGCGTATTGAACTATGACAACAGTTGGTTTGCCTCTTACCCGACTGCACGTTCCTACGTACTTGGACTGAACTTATCATTCTAAACTTACTTAAATATATATACAATGAAAAATTATATATCAAAAGCAACTCTAGCTCTGTTAGTAGCTCTGTCTGCTACCGGTTGCTCTGACTTTCTGGATGAGAAACTGAAAAGTGAACTGGCTCCGGACAACACATATACAAGTTCCTATGGTTTCGAAGTAGGTTCTACCGGACTTTATGCCGAAGCACGCTCTGAATACAACACTTGGGGTGAAAACGGTGCCTTCATGCACAATGCCGCTTGCCCTTACGAAGCATTGCAGATTGCCACTGACCTTGCTACCATGGGCACTAAAGACGGTTCTATCCAACCGTTCGGTTTTTTGACATTAACTCCAAATACCGGTATTGTGGGTTCCTACTGGAACTGGGCTTATAGCCTGATTGCAGGAGCCAATGAGATGTTGAAATACTCGGAAATAAACACGAACTGGGATAATAGCACAGACAAGGCGCTCTATCAGGCAGAATCACGTTTTTTCCGCGCCTATGCATACCGTACATTGGTTTATCTGTATGGAGACGTTCCTTATGTAGACAAGATTCAAGATCAGTTCAGAATCGATTTTACCCGTACACCGAAGGAAGAGGTTATTGCCCACATGGTAGAAGACCTTCAGTTTGCTGTCGAGAACCTGCCTACTGACCCTGATGCCGTAAAAGTCGGCAAGCTGACCAAATGGGCGGCAGAACACTTACTAAGTGAGGTTTACTTGATGCAGGGTGATTATGCAAAGGCTGAAACTGCCGCAGAGAATGTCATCAACAGCGGATATTTCCACTTGATGGAAGACCGCTTCGGTGAAAAGGTAAAAGCAAACGGCGATGTGTTCTCCGACCTATTCGTTGAAAACAATCAAAATCGCACATCCGGCAATATGGAAAGCATTTGGGTCATGCAGTTTGAATATAACACTACTGGTGGCGGTACAAATTCCGATGACTGGACACGCCGTGCCTGGGAACCCAAATACTTCGAAATTACCGGTTTTGTTTTGGCAGACTCACTGGGTGGCCGCGGCTTGTCGCAATTGGTACCAATGAAATGGTGGATTGGAGAAGATACCGGTTTCTTTGATGAAGAAGACATTCGTAATTCCGAATACAACATCAAACGTAACTGGTATTACAACAACGAGAACATGCCCGACCTTTATGGTAAAAAAGCCACGATTACAGACGAAACATGGTTTACCACCTTCCGTCTTTATCCGGCTCTGACAAAATTCTTCTATGGCCGTTCCGAAAACCTTTCTTTGACCGGTTCCTACCGTGACCGCATGAAGTTCCGTTTGTCCGAGACTTATCTCTTACTCTGCGAAGCAAGGTTGGGGTTGAACGATATTTCAGGTGCCCGCGAAGCAATCAATGTTGTACGCCGTCGCGCACATGCTCCTGAAATTACGGACAGTGAAATGACCATGGACTTCTTGCTGGACGAACGTATCCGCGAGTTGGTAGGTGAAGAATCACGCCGCTTTACCTTATGCCGTACCGGCAAATTATTGGAGCGTACCCGCAAATACAATACAGAATCGGGGCCCGTTATGCGTGATTACCACACATTATGGCCGATTCCTCAGAGCATAATCGATTCAAATACGGGTGCAGAATTCCCGCAAAACGAAGGATATTAACAGCACAAAGACAAAATAAAACACGAATAAAGGTAAAAAGATAGTTTTCAAGATTCTCATAAAGGGAATTGTCCGCGTCCATTGAGAACAAAGGCAATTCCCTTAATTTTATCAATAAACAATCATGAAGATACACAGACAATTAACAGCAGCAGCCTTTCTGTTTATCAGTATGGCAATCATGGCACAAGTGCCATTCAGCAAAAAGGAAGTAAAAGAGAAAATGAAGCAAGTGGCAGACTGGCAAATTTCCAATCCTAACACTGCCCACGAACACCACGACCTGGATTGGACCAATGGAGCACTTTATGTAGGTATGGTAGATTGGGCTAAACTGGCAGAAGAGGAGTACAATGACAGCACCTACTATCAATGGCTCTATAAAATAGGAAGACGAAACTGCTGGCAACCCCATCAGCGGTTGTACCATGCAGACGATATAACCGTTTCCCAATCATTCATTGACTTATACCGTAAATATAAAAAAGAGGAAATACTGGCTCCTACCCTGGCACGTACGGAATGGATTGTCAACCATCCATCCAACGGTACATTCAAACTGGAGTATGGTGACAACAAAACCCTAGAACGCTGGACCTGGTGTGATGCCTTGTTTATGGCCCCCCCGGTTTATGCCAAGCTATACCGTGAAACCAACAACCGGAAATACCTCCAATTCATGGACAATGAATACCGGGCTACCTACGAATACCTATTCGATAAGGAAGAGAACCTTTTCTACCGCGATTGGCATTATTTCGGTAAAAAAGAAGCCAATGGCAAAAAGGTGTTCTGGGGACGTGGAAATGCCTGGGTACTGGCCGGTCTGGCAGAAGTATTGCAGGAGTTGCCCAAAGGCTTGATGGAACGCGCTTATTACGAAGAACTGTTTATCCGGTTATGCACACGTATCGCCGGATTGCAGAACGAAGACGGTTATTGGCATGCCAGCCTTCTGGATCCGGCTTCTTATCCTTCTCCCGAAACCAGTTCCACCGGTTTCTTTGTATATGCGTTGGCCTATGGCGTAAATGCGGGACTCTTGAATGAAGACGATTTCATGCCAGTCATTATAAAAGGCTGGAAGGCACTGACCGATGCTGTAGATGCAAGCGGTAAACTTGGCTGGGTACAGCCTATCGGTGCCGACCCCCGTAAAGTGACGCGTGACATGACAGAAGTTTACGGTGTCGGTGCGTTTCTTGCAGCAGGATGCCAGATATACAAGATGGCTGTAGATACGGAAGCTGATTATATAAAAATCTGGCCAGACAGAAAAACCATGCAGGGAAACCCTTTAAGTGGTTGGGTTGTTTATGCAAATGAGAATGTCAGCGATGACTTCTGGAAGAAATACGACCATATCTATGTACCGGAAAAAGGAACAACCGTGAAAATCTCCGATTATGCACGCACACTCTATATCCGTACGCATTGGAGTACCTTCAATCCCGCCGAAGGAGTCTACGGCTGGGATACCAACGAAAAGTTGAAAAAAGTAATTCAAGGGGCACTCGACAGAGGTATGCGTCTCTCTTTCCGTGTAGTTGTCGACAGCCGCGACCGAAAAAATGAAGCCACTCCGGCCTATGTATTCGATGCAGGAGCCAAATACTATACAGACAATGGAAAACGCTCTCCCTATCCTGATGACCCTATCTTCCAGGAGAAATATGCAAAGTTCATAGAAGCATTTGCCCAAAAATACAATGACCCTGACCTGGTGGAATTTATAGACGGCTACGGTCTTGGCAAATGGGGTGAGGCACACACTATGAAGTACATTGACCCCAAGAACCGGGAAGCTGTGTTCAATTGGATTACAGACCTCTACGTCAAACACTTCACCAAAGTACCTTTAGTTATCAACTACCATCGTTGGATGGGTGCAGGCAAAGACTGGGCAGGTGAGGAGAATTTTGATCCCGATAGTAAACGCTTGTTGGACAGCGCTTGCGAGAAAGGCTTTTCCTTACGTCATGATGCTTTCGGAATGAGAGAGTATTACGGCCAGTGGGAGCGAAACTATGTGAAACCTTGGATTATGAAACGCCCGGTTCTACTGGAAGGTGGATGGATTGTGAGCAAGCACCCTTATCACAATGACCCGAGCGGTTACAAAACAGCCAAAGATGTGCGTATCGGAGAATTTGAAGACGGTCAGGAAGCTCATGTCAACATGATGGATTTCCGTGTAGGAGACGAAACCATGAGTTGGTTCCGTGATGCCTATCCTTTGGTTGAGCGTTTCATCTCCGAAGGAGGTTATCGTTTATATCCCGATTCCATTGTAGTTCCCAAAGAAATGAAGAGTGGTTCAAGAATAAAGATAGTACATCGCTGGAACAACTTAGGCTGGGGATATTGCCCAACCAATATACCACAATGGAACCAAAAGTATAAAGTAGCTTTCGCATTATTGAACCAAGACAATCAAGTAGTCTACTCTTATCTGGACAACAATACTGATTTATCCGTCTGGATAAAAGGCTATCCCACTTCCTATGAGTTCACTCCCAAACTTCACGGGGTAAAAAAAGGAACCTATACCTGGGCAGTAGCTTTAGTCGATACAACCAAAGGCAATGGAAGCAATGTTAAGGGGCTGGATATCTCTGCCAAGGGAACCTTCACTAATTCTGGTTGGTTAAAACTGTCAGAAGTAACTGTAAAATAAATAAGACACCCCATCGACTTTATAAACAAGAGGCTGAATTCAAGATTGAATTCAGCCTCTTGTTTATAAAGTCCAATCCATCTATTTCTTTTGCGGCAACCTCTTCAGCAAGTGGTCCACCGCCGCTTTCAGCTGTGCATCTTCTCCCTTCAAAACAGCTTCCGGTTCATTATAGACCAGGATATCAGGCTGCAACGTGCGGTTCTCCAGATAGTTGCCCTGCATATCCATGCAACCTACCTGCGGAATACCGAATACAATACTTGGATCGATCTGGCTTTCCCACCAGACAGCAGTCATGGTTCCTGCCACGGGAGCACCTATCAGCTTACCGATACCCAACGTCTTGTACACAAAAGGAGTACCGTGGGCATTGCTGTAATTATCCTCGCAAACCAGCATACACGAAGGTTTCAGCCATCTGTCAAAAGGATCGCTGCCGATGTACTGGCCACGCGGCACAAAGCGTTCATACTCCTTGCCGCTAAGTAACGTCGCTACTTGTTCGTGCAGCCACCCGCCTCCGTTATGGCGGGTATCCACCACAACAGCCTCTTTCTTACGACTGCTTTCGCTCAACAAATCGGAGTAAATCTTACGGAAGCTCGGACTATCCATACCTTTGATGTGAATATAAGCAATGCGTCCGCCGGAATATTCATCCACCTTTTTGCGGCAGTTTTCCACCCAGCGCTTATACAACAGCTCATTCTGGGCACCGTAAGATATGGGCTTCAAGGTTTCTTCAAACCGCTTTCCGGTAACAGGATCATAGACCGAGAGAATCACCTTGCGGCCTGCCTTACCTTCGAGTAACGGGAAATAATCAGCGCCAGCCTTAATGGCAACACCATCCACTTTCTCGATAATACAGCCCGGCTTGACATCCGTCTTTTTCTTCGTCAATGGACTCTGAGCTATAATTTCTTTAATCTTCAATCCATCGCCCGCATAAGCTTCATCATAGAACACTCCCAAAGCAGCCGTAGGAAGTGCTGCGCCCGAAGCATAATAACGCGCTCCCGTATGAGAACCGTTCAATTCACCCAGCATCTCACTCAGCATTTCCGCAAAATCGTAGTTATTGTTGATATACGGCAAGAAGCGCTTATAAGTTTCTTTGTATCCATTCCAGTCCGTACCTTGCAAGTCTGCCACATAGAACTTATCATTTACCTGCTGCCAGATGTGGTCGAAGATATATTCACGCTCACCATAAGGGCGGTAATCGAAGAAAGCCTCAAATTCAATTGGAGAAATCTTGCTGCCTTCAATCTCTATCTTCTTCATTCCGTCGCGGGCACAAAGGAAGATATTCTTCCCTTCCTTGTCAGGCTGCAAAGCGCCTGCACCTACTTTCTTCAAAAGAACTTTTGTAACATTCTCTTTCAGATTGTGTTCCCAAAGATCGTACCCATCCTCGAAAACAGAAAGATAATAGAGTTTATCCCCTTTAGCAGAAAGCATGGCATCTGCCATATGCGAGGAGTTGACGGTCAGGCGTACAATACGGTCAAAGCGGTTTGCGAGGTCGAACTTTAACGGCTCTACCTTTTTCTCCTTATCTTTGTCGGCATCCTCTTTTTTCTTCTTAGCATCCTTTTCGTCTTTCTTCCCGGCTTTTTCCTTCTCTGCCTTCTCCGCTTCCTCGAGTAAAGCGGTTTCTTCCTTGTTCATCAAAAAACGGTCGTATGCTTCAGCATCAAAGAACATGATATAAGTATCGTCTTCGGCTCCCCAACTGCCGTGGCTGCGATACCCCGCACGGTCACTGGTCCAAATCATGGCTTTTCCACCCAATACCCATTTGGCATTGCCATCGTTGTATCCGCTCTCGGTCAGGTTCACCATTTCACCCTTGCCATCGGCATTCAGCAGCACAACATCTTTGTTGTTCCATCCACCTACACCGATATAGTCCGAAAGAATCCATTTGCTGTCCGGACTCCACTGAAACCACTGGTCACCGTCCGAATAAGAGTATTGATACTTGCCATCCATAACGGTACGCACATCCTTTGTCTTCAAATTGATGACACGGATGGTGCTGCGGTTTTCGAGAAAGGCAATCTCTTTACCGTCAGGGCTGTATTGGGGTTGGAAAGAAGCGGCATCCGAGTTTGTCAAGCGTTCTTCCTTCAGCTCTGTGGCATAGGTAAACAGCTTTTCATCCTTACGCACAATCGTCGAAGTGTAAAGTTGCCAAAGCCCGCCACGTTCGGAAGCATAAACCAGTGTCCGCCCATCGGGGGCAAAGTCTACGGTACGTTCCTGACAAGGAGTATTCGTTATCTGCTTCGTAGTCTTATATTCCACTGAAGTGACGTAGACATCGCCGCGCAAAACGAAAGCCACTTCCTTACCATCCGGAGACACTGCCATTTCCGTGGCACCGCTACTCTTAATCTGGCGGATAATGTCCTTGTCGTTTCTGTCGGAAACAATGCTGATGTTCACCTTTTGCGCTTCTCCACCGGGAAGCAGGGTGTAAATCTCACCATCAAATCCATAGCACAACCTTCCGTCCGTAGCGGCACTGAGATAGCGTACCGGATTTTTGGTATAGTGCGTCAACTGCACGGCCTTCGCATCTCCGGGAGTACGTCGGTAGATATTGAAAGAGCCGTTTTCCTCACTCAGATAGTAGAATGTTTTTCCATCAGGAGCCCAAACCGGTTCACGGTCTTCTCCTCCGAAAGTGGTCAGCTGGCGGTACTGCGGTTCTTTTCCCGGAGTATACATCCAGATGTCACGGGCAATGGGCGATACGTGATGTTTACGCCAGTAGTCCTCGTAACCTTTCTTATCTTGATACAACATCGCTCCCTCCTTATTGATGGAGATGCACTCCATAGGCATGGACGAAATCATCGTCGGGCGCCCTCCCTCCACTGATACTCGATAGACCTGGTTGAACTGCCCGTTAGAGGGAAAGACAACAGCCTCGGCAGACGGCATGATGCCCGCAGAGAACAAGACATGTCCGGCATCTGTAAAAGCAAGCGGCGTTTCGCTTCCCGAGTGGGTAGTCAGCCGTCGTGGTTCGCCTCCGTCTTTGGCCACAATGTAGACGTCCAGGCTTCCCATACGATCCGAAGCAAAAGCAATCCGCTTACTGTCCGGACTCCATACCGGAGCCGTATCATATGCGGGATTGGTAGTTATCTGCATGGCACGTCCACCGGCAACCGGCACCGTATAGATGTCTCCTTTATACGTAAAAGCAATGGTGGTCCCATCGGGAGAGATGACACTATGACGCATCCACAGCGGAGCATCCTGCGCAAAAGTAAAACCAGCCAGGCAAGCGGCAGCAATACCTAATAGTAGTTTTTTCATAATGATTCTTGTTTTTGGAGAATAAAAAAACCTCACGACTTTTCCTTTCGGAAAAAGACCGTGAGGTTTGCTTATCATTTTAAGTTACCCTCAATTAGAGAGCACCTACTTCCTTCAAAGCGGCATTTGTCTTGTGAACGGCAGCAGCGCTGGCAGCAAATTTAGCTTTTTCGTCAGCAGTCAGTTCCAGTTCAACGATTTTCTCGATACCGTTCTTGCCAAGGATTACGGGAACACCGATACAGATGTCTGATTCACCGTATTCTCCTTCCAGATATACTGAACAAGGAATCATCTTCTTCTGGTTGTGGATGATAGACTCAACGACATAAGCGCCTGCCGCACCCGGAGCATACCATGCAGAAGTACCCAGCAACTTAGTCAGTGTAGCACCACCTACCATAGTAGAAGCTACCACTTCGTTCAGTTTTTCTTCGCTCAGCAGTGTGCTTACCGGCTGTCCTTTGTAAGTAGCCAGACGAGCCAACGGAATCATGGTAGTATCACCGTGACCACCGATAACCATGCCTTCCACTTCGTTGGCGTTGCAGCCCAAAGCCTGAGACAAGAAATATTTGAAACGAGAGCTGTCCAAAGCACCACCCATACCGATGATACGGTTCTTCGGCAAGCCCAGAGACTTCAATGACAGATAAGTCATGGTATCCATCGGGTTGGAGATAACCACAAGGATAGCATTCGGAGAATATTTCAAGATGTTCTGTGCAACCGACTTAACGATACCTGCATTAACACCGATCAATTCTTCACGAGTCATACCCGGCTTACGGGGAATACCGGAAGTAATCACTACAACGTCGGAGTTGGCAGTCTTCTCATAATCGTTGGTACAACCTACAACAGTGGTGTCGAAGCCCAGCAGTTGAGCAGTCTGCATCATATCCATTGCCTTACCTTCTGAAACGCCTTCTTTCACGTCCAGCATTACCACTTCGTCAGCCACTTCATTAAAGGCTAACACATTAGCGCATGTAGCACCTACGTTACCTGCACCTACTACGGTTACTTTTGACATAATTTCTAAAGTTTTTTGTTTATAAGTGTTCTTTAAAGATGACGCAAAAGTACAGCGAACTTCGTAATTAGAGAAATATTTCCGTAATAATTTTAGTTAAATACACATTTAGCCAATGATTAGTGGACGATGATTAATGATTAATGATTAATTTTGCGGACGATTAATGAATGTAGGACGAATAATCAGCCACCAACCATTAATCACTTAACCATTAATCATTATCAAAAATGGCAGTTAAGAAGAATACACTTCTCATCGTGGCAGGCAGCCTCCTTATCTTATTATTAATAGGAGTTACCATTCTGCTGATTTCCGAAAAGCAAACCAACAAGGAACTGGTGATGGAATTCAATCTGGATAAAGAAGACCTTGAAAATCAATACACAGACTTCGCCAGACAATATGACGAACTGAAGTTGACAGTCTCCAACGACTCCCTCTCCGTACTCTTGGAGCAGGAACAATTGAAGACCCAACGTTTATTGGAAGAACTCCGCACCGTGAAGAGCAGCAATGCCACCGAGATACGCCGTCTGAAGAAGGAACTGGCCTCTCTCCGCAAAGTCATGATAGGCTATATCAACCAGATTGACTCGCTAAACCGCCTGACTGCTCAACAGAAGGAAATCATAGCCGATGTCACCAAGAAGTACAACGCCGCTTCCCGGCAAATCAGCAACTTGTCCGAAGAGAAGAAGAACCTGACCAAGACCGTGACACTTGCCGCCCAACTGGACGCCACCAACATCTCTGTGCAGCCCACAAACAAACGCGGCAAGACTGCCAAGAAGGTGAAAGACATCGTGAAGTTCAAAATAAACTTCTCCATCGTGAAAAACATCACTGCAGAGACCGGCGAACGTACCCTCTACATCCGCATCACCAAACCGGACAATGACGTGCTGACCAAAAGTTCCTCGAACACCTTCCCATACGAGAACCGGGAACTGGTATATTCCATCAAGAAGTATATAGAATACAACGGAGAAGAGCAAGCCGTCACCGTATATTGGGATGTAGAAGAATACCTCTATGCAGGCACCTACCGCGTAGACATTTTTGCTGACGGTACCCTTATCGGTTCGCAATCATTCAGCTTGAATTAATACAAAAAAATCTAAATTATTTTGCAATATCATTGAAAGCCTATACATTTGCATCGTTGTTTATGCAATTATTGTTGCTGTATAAACAACAGATTCATCACCTTAATTAATGTATAGCCCAATGAAAAAGTTCTTCTGTTTCATCTGTTTGGCATACCTATCCTTCCCCATGAAGGCCCAGGAAGCATTAAGCTTGGATAGTTGCCGTGCATTGGCAATCTCCAACAACAAAGAACTGCTGATAAGCCAGGAAAAAATCAACGCTGCCCACTATCAAAGGAAAGCGGCATTTACTAATTACCTTCCCAACATTTCGGCCAGCGGCGGATATATGCGCAGTCAAAAAGAGTTGTCCATCCTCAGCGACGCTCAGAAAGGAGCCTTGTCCGGATTGGGTACAAGTCTCAGCGGACCGTTACAGCAGGCTGCCCAAGTCATCGCACAGCTTCATCCAGAACTGGCAGGCCAATTGCCGGCTTTAGGACAAAGCCTGGTAGGTGCCCTCGACGGTGCAGGCCAATCCTTGGTTGACGCCTTTCGTACAGACACCCGCAACATGTATGCGGGCGCACTGACCTTGACCCAACCCCTATATATGGGCGGCAAGATACGTGCCTACAACAAAATTACCAAATACGCCGAAGAGCTGGCCCGCCAGCAGCACAACACCGGTATGCAGGAAGTAATCCTGAGTACAGACCAGGCATATTGGCAGGTAGTGTCCCTTGCCCATAAAAAGAAGCTGGCAGAAGGTTATCTGAAACTACTGCAGAAGCTCGACAGCGACGTTGACAAAATGATTGCCGAAGGCGTTGCCACCAAAGCAGACGGACTCTCCATCAAAGTAAAAGTGAATGAGGCCGAAATGACCCTGACCAAAGTAACCGATGGCCTGAGCCTTGCCCGGATGCTGCTGTGCCAATTGTGTGGTCTCGACCTTTCCACTCCCGTCATGCTCACAGACGAACAGAAGGAAGACCTGGCTCCCACTACTCCGGAAAACGGTGCCATCGACATCAACAATGTTTATGCTACCCGTCCCGAAGTGCGTAGCCTGGAACTTGCCACGCAGATTTATAAGCAGAAAGTAAATGTCACCCGTTCGGAATATCTTCCTTCCATAGCACTAATGGGCAGCTATATGGCAACCAACCCTTCCGTCTTCAACAGTTTCGAGAAAAAGTTCAAGGGGATGTGGAATGTGGGTGTCATGGTGTCGGTACCCATCTGGCACTGGGGCGAAGGCATCTATAAAGTAAAAGCAGCCAAATCGGAAGCACGCATCGCCCAATACCAGTTGGATGACGCCAAAGAAAAGATAGAGCTGCAGGTCAACCAGTCGGCTTTCCAAGTGAACGAAGCTGCCAAGAAACTGACCATGGCCGAAAAGAACCTGGAAAAAGCCAACGAGAACCTGAGATACGCCACACTTGGCTTTGAGGAAGGCGTTATACCTGCCAGCAATGTGCTCGAAGCGCACACCGCATGGCTTTCTGCCCAATCGGAAAAGATAGACGCACAGATTGACGTAAAACTGACGGAAATCTATCTGAGAAAGGCAACGGGGGAATTGACAATTGATAATTGATAGTTTCTTCAATCGTAAATAGTAAACAGTCAAATAGTAAATAATATGTTGGATACAAAATCACAAAACAGTAACATGTTGTTGGCATTCCTCACGCTGACGGGAGTGATTGCCATCGTTGCCCTTGTAGGTTTCTTCATGTTGCGTAAAGGGCCGGAAATTGTGCAAGGACAAGCAGAAGTAACGGAGTATCGAGTATCGAGCAAAGTGCCGGGACGTATTCTGGAATTTCGTGTAAAAGAGGGACAAAGCGTACAAGCCGGAGACACCCTTGCCATTTTGGAGGCTCCGGACGTGCAGGCCAAACTGGAACAAGCACGCGCCGCCGAATCGGCAGCCCAAGCCCAGAACGAAAAAGCTCTAAAAGGCGCCCGTCGGGAACAGATACAAGCTGCCTATGAAATGTGGCAAAAGGCACTGGCCGGACTGGAGATTGCCGAAAAATCCTACACGCGTGTGAAGAACCTGCACGACCAAGGCGTGATGTCTACACAAAAGCTTGACGAAGTTACCGCCCAACGCAATGCAGCCCGGGCTACGGAGAAAGCCGCCAAAGCCCAGTATGATATGGCCAAGAACGGTGCGGAACGCGAGGACAAAGCCGCTGCCGCTGCCTTGGTGGAACGTGCCAAAGGAGCTGTGGCCGAAGTTGAATCGTACATCAAGGAAACTTACCTGATTGCACAGACTGCCGGTGAGGTATCCGAGATATTCCCCAAAGTAGGCGAGCTCGTGGGCACGGGTGCTCCCATTATGAACATCGCCATTCTGGACGATATGTGGATAACCTTCAATGTACGCGAGGACTTGCTGCAAGGGTTGGGTATGAATACCGAATTCGAGGCGTTCATCCCTGCACTCGATAAGAATATCCGCCTGAAAGTGTACTATATGAAAGACCTCGGCACATATGCCGCCTGGAAAGCGACCAAGACTACCGGCCAGTTCGACCTGAAAACATTCGAAGTAAAAGCCGCTCCGCAAGAGAAGGTGGAAGGACTGCGTCCGGGAATGAGTGTTGTATTGAAGAAGTAAAGGAGTTATGAGTTATTGGAGAGGATGATGGAAAGAAATAAGAAACATACGGCTTTGTGGAATGTAGCAAGACGCGAATGCCGCCGTCTTGTTTCCCGCCCGCTCTATCTGTTCTGTATGGTGATAGCACCGTTGTTCTGCTACATATTCTTCACCACGCTGATGGACTCCGGGCTTCCTACGGACATGCCCGTAGGTGTGGTGGACCAAGACATGAGTGCCACTTCACGCCAGCTGATACGTAACTTGGACGCTTTTGAGCAGACAGCCGTCGTCGCCCGCTACCCTACCATCAACGAAGCCCGTACCGCCATGCAGCGCGGAGAGATTTACGGTTTCTTCTACATTCCCGAAGGTACCTCTGCCAAAGCGCAGGCCGGACGGCAGCCCAAACTCTCTTTCTATACAAACAATACCCTGCTCATCGCAGGTTCACTCCTCTTCAAGGACATGAAGATGATGAGCGAATTGGCATCCGGTGCCGCAGCACGTAGCACCCTATATGCCAAAGGAGCTACCGAGGAACAAGCGATGGCCTTCCTCCAACCCATCGTCATAGATACACATCCACTCAATAACCCGTGGCTGAACTACTCCGTATATCTGTGCAACACCTTTGCACCGGGCGTATTGATGCTGCTTATCTTCATGGTAACCGTCTATTCCATCGGAGTCGAGATAAAAGACCGCACCGCCCGCGAATGGCTGCGCATGGGCAACAACTCCATCTGGATTTCCCTTGCCGGCAAACTGCTGCCGCATACCGCCATCTTCTTCCTGATGGGAATATTATATAATGTATACCTCTACGGTTTCCTCCATTTTCCCTGCAACAGCGGCATCCTGCCGATGCTGCTTGCCACTCTTTGCCTGGTGCTGGCATCGCAAGGCATGGGAATATTGATGATAGGAACCCTGCCTACCCTGCGTCTGGGACTCAGTTTCGCTTCCCTATGGGGCGTACTCTCTTTCTCCATGTGCGGATTGTCATTCCCTGCCATGGGCATGCACCCCGTATTGCAGGCATTGGCAAATCTGTTCCCCCTGCGCCACTATTTCCTGATTTATGTGGACCAGGCACTGAATGGATACCCCATGATTTACTCGTGGGTCAACTACGTAGCGCTGCTTATTTTCATGATGCTCCCGTTCCTTATAGCCCATAGGCTGAAAGGAGCGTTGGTTTACTATAAATACATGCCCTAATGAAAGACCTGACGTTCAGACAGAAAGTGATACAAGGCATTCATGACTTGTTCTATATATGGAAACGGGAATTCGGCACCACCTTCCGCGACCAGGGCGTGCTCATCTTCTTCGTGCTCGTTCCGTTGGTCTATCCGTTGATATACGCTTTCATCTATACCAACGAAACTATCCACGAAGTGCCCACTGTCGTGGTGGATGACTCACGCTCCTCGTTGAGCCGCGAATACCTGCGGAAAGTGGACTCCAGTCCCGAAGTGAGCCTCGTGAGCTACTGCGCTGATATGGAAGAAGCCAAACTGATGTTGAAGGACCGCAGGGCATACGGTATTATCTACATCCCCTCCACCTTCAGCGACGACATTGTACGCGGTAAGCAAACGCAGGTCAGCATCTTCTGCGACATGAGCGGACTGCTGTATTACAAAGCCTTGCTGACTGCCAACACCAACGTGTCGCTTGCCATGAACGCAGACATCAAAGTGGAGCGAAGCGCCAATACCACCGACCGCCAGGACGAGATTACCGCCTACCCGATAGAGTATGAGGATGTCGCCCTCTATAATCCAACCAACGGATTTGCCGCTTTCCTGATTCCGGCAGTATTGGTATTGATTATCCAGCAAACGCTGCTACTCGGCATCGGCTTGTCTGCCGGGACGGCACGCGAACAGAACCGCTTCCGCGACCTGGTGCCTATCAACCGCCACTACAACGGCACACTACGCATTGTGATGGGAAAAGGGCTGAGCTACTTCATGGTATATTCACTGGTATCGGTATATATACTGTGTGTGGTTCCATGGCTTTTCAGCCTCAACCAAATAGCGATACCCGGTGTCCTGACTCTGTTCACCCTGCCCTACCTGGCCGCTTGTATTTTCTTTGCCATGACAGCATCCATTGCCATCCGCAACCGCGAAACGTGCATGCTGCTGTTCGTGTTCACCTCCGTGCCGCTGCTGTTCCTCTCCGGCATTTCATGGCCGGGAGCTGCTATGCCCGCTTTCTGGAAGTACTTCTCGTACATCTTCCCTTCTACCTTCGGCATCAACGGCTACGTACGCATCAACAGCATGGGAGCCACACTCAATGAAGTCTCTTTCGAGTACCAGGCACTATGGATACAAACGGGCTTCTACTTCATCACCACGTGCCTGGTATATCGCTGGCAGATATTGCAGAGCAGGAAACATGTGATTGAAGAGTATAAGAAGCACAAGAGTATAGAAGCGTAACACATTGTTCCAAGCCTACGAAACAAAGTGTTCACATGCGTTTGAACACTTTGTTTCAGCGTATCAGAACAATTTGTTCCAATATATAAAAACAGTTTGTTCGCCATATTGAAACAGTCTGTTCCCTTATAGGAAACAGACTGTTTTGTTAAAGGAAACAAATAGTTGCCCTACAGCATCGGCAAGGCAGCAAACAGACAAACGGGGCTGTAATACCTAATTACGGTCGCATGTGTTTCTCCAATATCGGGTAAAGTATCTCAGCATACCTCATAAAGCCCAAATCGGTAAAATGAATGCCGTCTACTGTAGCCTCCCCGTCGTGGCCGATGATGTCACGGGAAGCAAGGAAATAGATGTTTTTCTCTCCACGTTGCTTCAAAGAACGGAAAAAGGCATTCAATGTCTCATTCTTGTCCTTTACCTCCTTGGCAATCCTGGTGTCAAAAGGAGAGTGAGTAAAGAGAGGGTCTTCCACGAAAAGGACAGGCGTATCGGGATGCTTGCTGCGGATAGTGGTATAGAATTTATCGGCACGCTCTCTCATTTGCTCCACGGTAGCATTGGGCACAAAGTCGAGGACAAACATAGAAGCGTCCACACCGGCTATGACATCGGCAATCTCCAGGTCGAGCAAGGCATTGCCGCTAAATCCCAGATTGATGCACTCACGATTGAGCCAACGTTCCAGAATATTGGTATGCGCCATGCCGGGACGGGAAGCGCAGCCTCCCTGCAAGATGCTGGTACCATAGAATACCACCGGCTTCTCACGTTTCGGCAAGTCTACTGCCGGCGGGGTAATGGCGGATAAAGAATCCACGCCGATGGAAAGCGAGGTAACCCCATCATATAAAGAAAGGTACAAAAGGTATTCGCGCTCCTCGGGCAACATATTGCTTACGATAGTCGCCTTATTGATTTTGCCCTGCGGACGTCCGCTACCGGCAAATATCCACTTACCGTCTTGCAAGCAGTAGAGGTCGAGGCCTTTAATGCCGGTCGGTGTCATGTGGTTCATACTCATATTGTTCCTTACTTCCCATTTGGCAGAAATGCTTGTAGAGTTGGAACGGAAGCGCACGGCGAGTCCGGCACTGTTGCGGCCTAAGTCCCACAATGGCTTGCGGGAGATGTTCTGCAGAGAGTCCGGCAGACGCTCATAGCGGGTAAGGGTAGATTCTGTTGCTTTGCCCAGAAGGGGGAAGGCGGAAGCATCATGATAGATAGTCTGGGCATTGGCAACAGCGGCCAACAACAAGCCCATCAAAAGAATTCTGGTTCTCATATGACAAGATATTAAGTGTTAAGTATCAGATGGCAAAGATACAAGGTTTCTTTGAAAAACGAAGAAATGGAAGTATTTTACATCAATTAACTCCCACATGCTTGTTTCTTTACGAAACATTCGTATTTTCGCAGAAAACAATTCATATGAGACACATCCATTTCCTCTTAGCAGGCTTCCTGCTGTGCATCTGCTGTACCCTGCAAGCCAAAAACCGTGTGATTGACCAACCACCGTTTATCGTAAGAAACACGACTTCCATCGAAGTGAGTAAAGTAGTCATCAGTGACACGGCAACCGTGCTCCACATCTATGCCAAGTATCGTCCCAAGTACTGGATACAGATTGCACCCGACAGCTACCTGACAGACAATAACGGAGAAACCTACCAACTGCGTTCCGGTATAGGCATCATACCAGGTAAAGAATTTTGGATGCCCGAATCGGGCGAAGCGGAATTCCAGCTGGTCTTTCCTCCCCTATCCGACAATGCTACCTCCTTCGACTTCACCGAAGGCGAAAAGGTGGAAAACGGATTCAGCATCTGGGGAATACAACTGAAAAGCAAGAAACTGCCGGAACTGGCACTTCCCCAGAACACCGTAGTACACAAAGCCGACCCTAATGCCAAACTTCCCGAACCGGTCATCCAATACGGAAAAGCCATGCTGAAAGGAAAACTCCTGGATTCACGCCCCAATATGGGAATGCCAATCAGTATTGCCGTGTGGGAGAATATCAAAGGAGACATCACGGACATACCACTCGACATCCAGCCTGACGGCAGTTTCACCAAAGAAGTAACATTGCCCGGCACTACCCCATGTACCATATATTTGGGTAGAGAGCATATGCTCCAGTTCTTCATGGAACCCGGCAAGACAACAGAAATATACGTCAATCTACGCGAAGCTTCCCGGCGCAAGTCTAAATTCCACAGCGAAGGGAAACCCTATGGAGAAATGGTATATATCAACGGACCGCTGGAAACCGTGGCACAAGAGTTGAACGGAAACCACCTCAGCATCGACATGCAAGACAAGCTCTATCAAAACATAGCTGCACTGGCTGGCAAGGATATTGATGCAGCCAAAGCATACGTACTTCAAATATCCGACGAAACACAAGAGGCAATAGACAAGTTGCCTTATAGTGCTTCTACCCGACAACTTTTGACTATCAATAACAAACTGATTACAAATGCCATGCTGTCTTCCGTTGCCAGCATCTTGACATCGGCTGCCCTACACGCCAATCTCATCAAACGGGAGGAAGCAAACAACTACTATCAGGAACTTGCCCGGAAAGTACCCGCCAACTACGTGTCCGACGAAGATATGAGTATATTGAATGTGCCGCAGGCAGTCTTGTCCAACCAGTATGTACAAATGGCTTCAAGGAATGTCGAACGGAGTGGAGAATTGGCCAAAGCCTGGGGAACCGACAAAGGTATCTTCTTCGATATAGCCCGTAATGTCACCCTCTACCGGGGTATCAAGAACTTCACCCCGCTCACCGACGAGCAAAAGGCCACCGTTGCCGCCATGCCCGCCGCATACCGTGAAATGCTGACTGCCGCCAATGACGAACTGCTGGCACAACTCGAAGCCAACAAGAAAAAGACGGGCTATACCATCAACCAAGTGGACGCCAACGTCAGCAACGAAGATTTGTTCACTTCTATCATCAGCAAATTCAAAGGAAAAGTATTGTTAGTAGATTTCTGGGCCACTTGGTGCGGTCCATGCCGTATGGCAAACAAGACGATGGCCCCCATGAAGGAGGAACTGAAAGACAAGGATATCCTATATCTGTACATCACCGGCGAAACCTCCCCCTTGAAGACCTGGGAGAATATGATTCCCGACATCCACGGCGAACATTTCCGTCTGACAGATGCCCAATGGAAATACCTATCGGATACATTCAAGATAGAAGGGGTACCGACTTATCTGATTGTAGACCGCGAAGGAAACACCACGTTCAGACAAACCGGCTTTCCGGGAGTGGAGAAGATGAAGGAAGAGTTGCTGAAAGTGACTAAATGACAAACTGATAAAACAAAAAAACAGCAGGCTTATCACCTGCTGTTTTTTTGTTTTATCAGTATACCGCTATTACTTTTCAGCCCATTCCTTGGCTCCCTGCTCTTTCAGTTTAGCAGTAAATGCCTTTGCCTTCTCCATAGCAGCCGCTTCCTCTTCCGGAGTTGCATATGCATGCTTGTAGCCCTTCACCACATTCCATTCACCACGGGTGAAATCGGGGAATGCCACAGCCGCACAACCGTTGTCCATAGAAAGTTCTCCCAATTCTGCAAGGCAGCACCACTCAGCAAGGTCGTATACATCCATATCCAAAGGAAGACCGTTTTGCAGGCAATATACCAGACGGCTGTCCATCACGAAGTCCATGCCACCATGACCTCCTACTTCCTTCGCCATCTCACCGTACTTCTTTAAAATGGGATGCTGGTATTTCTCCACGAGTGCCTCCATCTCCGTCTCCGGCAGGAAACCGTGTGAATTCAAATCATCCACTTTGGGCTGAACGCCCGATGCACTCAGCTGGTCAGCGTCAAGCGCATACCCTTCTACCGGATATTTGTTGGCGAATCCCTTGGTACCCGTAAGCTGATACAAACGGTTATAAGGCTGTGGTGTCATTACATTGTGCTGAATCTCAATCACCTTTCCATTGGCTGTACGAATCATGGTCGTGGTATGGTCACCGTTACGGAATTCCTTGCACTCCTCGCCGGTTCTTTTTTCTACCAGCTCCTTGCCCACTACAGACTTGGTATCCATGGCTACCAACGTTTCCATACGGTCACCACGGTGAATATCCAGTGCTTGCGCCACCGGGCCAAGGCCATGGGTGGCATACACGTCACCACGATGCTTCATGTTGTAGTCCAAACGCCAGCCCAGCTTGTCATTTTCTCCATTCTTCCAATAATGGTCCCAAAACGGGCTCAAATTATGTATATAAGCACCCTGCGCACGGATAACTTCACCGAACACGCCATGCTGCGCCATGTTCAGCGTATTCATCTCGAACCAGTCATAGCAGCAGTTCTCCAGAATGAAGCAATGCTTACGGGTAGATTCACTCAAGTTAATCAAATCCCAGCATTCCTGCAGATTCATAGCCGAAGGCACTTCTATCGCTACATTCTTTCCATTCTCCAACGCACACTTGGCAACGGGGAAGTGATGCAGCCAGTCTGCAGCAATATAAACCAAATCTATATCATCACGTTTGCAGAGTTCCTCGTATCCTTTGTCACCGGAATAGACGGCGGCTTTGGGCATGGATGCCTTCTTCAAGAGCTCCTGACATTTATCTGCACGGGCCTCTTCATAATCACAAAGAGCCACTACCTGCGTACCCGGAATATAAGTGAAACGCTCCACTGCTCCGGGGCCACGCATCCCCAAACCAACAAAACCCACACGGACTGCCTCCAACTTCGGAGTAGTCAGTCCCAATACACTCTTCTGTCCTGCCGGACGCTCGGGAGTTTTGACAACAATGGTACCATTCTGCCATTCCCATTGAGTTCCCTTCTCTGTGGTTTGCACAGTAGAAGTCTGGCTTGTGCATGCACCCAATACGAAGCACATTCCCAGCAACAACGATTTAACTGTTCCCATATTTCTGCTTTATTTAAGGTAAAAGAATTCATTGCAACAAAGACAGCGCAAACCGAATGCAGAATAAAATGAACCCGTTCATTTTTTATGCTGAGGTGCCGCCAGTCTTCGCTTCTTCTGCAAAGATAGACAATCTTAGCCAAAAGAAGATTATCAACAGCCATGTTCTTTTCAATCTGGCAAAAGAATATACACACAGCAGGAACATTTAGATTAATTAACTCACTGTTTGATGTTTATTTACGAAATATTCGTAGATTTGCATTGAATTCATTTAAATACTTTATCCATGGAAAAGTTAACGATACAAGAAGAAGAAGCAATGTTGTACATTTGGGAACTGGGCAGTTGCTTCGTAAAAGACATTGTTGCCAAATATCCCAAACCGGCGCCTCCCTACACAACTGTAGCATCTATTGTGAAAAACCTGGAGCGCAAGCAGTATATCCGTGCCGCACGTGTAGGCAACACTTACCAGTATACCCCGCTTATACGCGAAAGCGAATACAAACGTACCTTTATGAGCGGTTTTGTGCGCAACTACTTTGAAAATTCTTATAAGGAAATGGTTTCGTTCTTCGCCAAAGACCAGAAGATTTCGGCCAATGACCTGAAAGACATTATAGACATGATAGAGAAAGGAAAGGAGTAAACATGTTAGCCTATTTTCTGAAAGTGAATGTAGCGATAGTACTGTTTTATGCATTCTATCGGCTGTTCTTCTACAAAGACACGTTTTTCGGCTGGCGCAGAACCGCACTGCTCTGCTTCTTTGCCGTTTCTGCCGCCGTACCTCTGCTGAACATACAAACGTGGATTACGGAGCAGGAACCGATGGTGGCCATGGCAGACCTCTATGCCAGCGTTGTGCTACCGGAACTCACAATAGGCACCGAAGCGGCTCCTACCGACTGGAAAAGCATCCTTTCAGAATATGCCAATATCGCCTATTGGGGAATAGTGGCATTGCTGATGATACGCCTCATCATGCAACTGGCGGGCATCATCCACCTGGCATGCCGATGCCGCAAGGTACAAATAGGCAACACAAATATACATCTGCTTCCCAAAGCAGACGGGCCTTTCTCCTTTTTCCACTGGATTTTTATCCATCCGTCCTCGCATACGGAAGAGGAATTCAACGAAATATTGACCCATGAGCAGACACACGCCCGGCAATGGCACTCCATTGATGTCATCATCAGTGAACTGGTGTGCATTTTTTGCTGGTGCAATCCCTTTGCCTGGCTCATGAAACGGGAAATCCGCACCAATCTGGAATATATGGCCGATGCCCGCGTATTGGAGAACGGCTATGACTCCAAAACCTATCAATACCATTTGTTAGGATTATCACATCAAAAGGCTGCAGCAACCATCTATAACAGTTTCAATGTTTTACCTCTAAAAAAACGCATCAAGATGATGAACAAAAAGAGAACAAAAGAAATAGGAAGGACCAAATATCTGATGTTCCTTCCTTTAGCGGCCTTACTTATGATTGTCAGCAATATCGAAGCAGTGGCACGTACCACAAAGAAGATTGCAGCGGAAGTCATAGAGGCTGTAGACGCCAAAACCGGACAAGCGGTACCGGAAGTTCAAGCCCCTCAAGTAGCTCCCCTACCGGAACAAGATACGAAAACAGTGACTTACAAAGGAAAGGTAGTGGATAAGGATACTCTCGACAATCCGATTTTTGAGGTAGTGGAACACATGCCCGAATTCCCCGACGGAGGCATGTCTGCACTAATGGAATACTTGAGCAAGAACATCAAATATCCGGAAGCAGCCATGAAGAAAGGTACGCAAGGACGGGCTACCGTGCAATTTGTAGTGGAGAAGGATGGCAGTATTACCAATGTAAAAATACTGCGCGGCATTGACCCGGAATTGAATAAAGAAGCCGTACGCGTAATCAGTGCCATGCCCAAATGGAAACCCGGCACACAAAAAGGAGAAGCCGTGCGGGTAAAATATACAGTTCCCGTGATGTTCCGTCTGACGGAAAACAATACACAGGTTAAGTATGCTCCCATTGAAAGCAAAATAGATGAAATGGTGGTAGTGGGTTATGCTCCCGAAGAGGCAACCTACCCGGAGGAAGTAACCGTTTTCGAAGTCGTAGAAAAAATGCCGGAATATCCCGGCGGCATGTCCGCAATGATGGAATTCATCGGCAAAAATATCAAATATCCGGTAGCCGCACAAAAAGCTAAGATTCAGGGAAGAGTGGTCATACAGTTTATAGTGGATAAAGAAGGGAACATCATCTGCCCCAGAGTAATCCGTGGTGCCGACCCACTGCTAGACGCTGAAGCAATCCGTCTGACTACTATCATGCCCAAGTGGAAGCCCGGCATGCAAAGAGGACAAGCTGTAAACGTAAAATATACAGTCCCCATCATGTTCCGTCTGCAAGAACCGGAGAAAAGCCCTGCTGTCCAGAATGCCACTGTTACTCCAACTAAATAAACTAATTTTCTCTCTAAACAAGTCTAAATGAAAAAGGAGCAGTTACCCGTCGCCGGGTAACTGCTCCTTTTTCATAAGGAAAATATCCATGTTTATTTATGCACTTCCACAATCCGTGTCGGCGCCATTTCCATATTTCTGCGGTCTACCTGACGGACTACGGCAGCAGCCAGTTGCAGGAAAGCGCGCCCGGTCACCGTATTCTCATCCAAAGCAACCGGAGTCCCCTTATCACCGCTCTCGCAGATACTCTGCACAATAGGAATTTGTCCCAGCAAGGGTACGTTCATTTTCTCAGCCAGTCTCTTTGCGCCTTCTTTCCCAAAGATATAATACTTGTTTTCCGGCAATTCGGCAGGCGTGAACCAAGCCATGTTCTCCACCAAACCGAGAATGGGCACATTCACCTTATCATTGGTAAACATATTGATGCCTTTGCGGGCATCTGCCAGCGCCACAGCCTGCGGCGTGCTAACAACGATAGCTCCTGTCAGTGCCAAAGTCTGCACCACTGTCAAGTGAATGTCGCTCGTTCCGGGAGGAAGGTCGATAAGGAAATAATCCAGTTCTCCCCAATCGGCATCACCAATCAGCTGCTTCAAGGCATTGCTTGCCATACCTCCCCGCCACAAAGTGGCCTGGTCGGGGTCTACAAAGAAACCGATGGAAAGCAACTTGATGCCATACTTCTCTATCGGAACAATCAAGTCACGTCCACCAATGTTCTCTGCCACCGGACGGGCATCTTCCACTTGGAACATCTTTGGAACAGAAGGCCCGAAGATATCAGCATCCAGCAGACCTACTTTATAACCCAACTTTGCCAAAGACACGGCAAGGTTGGCAGCAACCGTGGACTTGCCTACCCCACCTTTTCCGGAAGACACTCCGATAACATTCTTCACCTGGGGTAATAGTTTACCCACTTCCGGACGTGCCGCCTGACGGCTTTCAGTCGTAATCACAACCTCCACCTCGGGAGAGACATACGTATGTATAGCTGTCTCGGCAGCCTTCACCATTGACTTCATGAACGGATCAGTCGGTTTCTCGAATGTCAACGAGAAGCTGACCTTCATCCCGTCAATCCGCATGTTATCGGCCACCATCTCAGCCTCAACAAGATTCTTTCCGGTACCGGGATAACGCACTGTTGCCAATGCATCAAGGATTAATTTTGGATATAATGTCATTGTATTTACTATTTGACGATTTACTATTTACTATTTTTATGCGAATCAGTAGTAGTTTTAACCACTGATTCACATCATTTGCTGGTTTGCAATCCGCTACGCTTGCTACGGTTATAACTGCGGTACTCATCCAGCTCTATCTCCACATCCGGTTCCTGCAACTCGCCCTCTTGCGGAAGATGGAACTTGATGTACTTGATATTCAAACCACGATCCAGCCATTGTTGTTCATAATAGGTCTTGATGCTGAGTATCTCATCAGCCATGCCGGAGTGGTACAAGTCTTCCGTCATCACATCCACCGGCAGCCGGTTTCTTTCAATCATGTACCGGGTATAGGTAAACATGAAGTTGCTGTCCGTCTTCAGATGGACTATGCCGTCATTCTTCAGGAACTTGCGGTAGCGCTCCATGAAATAAGTGGAAGTAAGCCTTTTGGTCGCCTTCTTCATCTGCGGGTCCGAGAAAGTGAGCCAGATTTCGCTCACCTCATCCATAGCAAAAAAGCGGTCGATGATTTCGATATTCGTACGCAAGAAAGCAACGTTCTTCATGCCCGACTCCAGCGACTCGGTGGCTCCCGTCCACATGCGGGCACCCTTTATATCCACTCCGATGAAGTTCTTTTCGGGAAACATGCGTCCCAATCCGACAGTATATTCTCCCCTACCACAGCCCAGTTCCAGGACAATGGGATGGTCGTTCTTGAAAAACCGCCCGTGCCAGTTCCCTTTCATGTCAAACGGCACATTATCCACCGCGGAATACGGATACTCGAAAACATGCGGATAACTCGCCATATCGGCAAACTTCTCTAACTTGTTCTTTCCCATTTAAGAAGCATTGAAACATAAAACATATTATTTTAGGCACGGATTACACGGATTTTCACGGTCTCTCTTCAATCTATCCGTGCTTTCCGCGCAATCCGTGCCTAAAAGTATAAAAAACAAAGTCCCGGCAAGTCTTATACGATAGACATTGCCATCACCGTATTATTCAACAATCGTCACCCACCCGTGAGTATCCGGCTCGTCACCATACTGGATGGCACGCAGCTTGTTGTAGAGCTTCGTACATACCGGTCCGGGTTTTCCATCCTTGGAAATAACGTATGACTTGCCGTTCTCTACGTCGTCTATACGTTCGATGGGGCTGATAACGGCAGCCGTACCGCAGGCACCCGCTTCCTCGAAAGTCAGCAACTCTTCTTCGGGAACCGGACGGCGTTCTACCTTCATGCCCATGTCCTCTGCCAGCTGCATCAGGCTCTTGTTGGTGATGGAGGGCAGGATGGAAGTGGACTTCGGAGTGATATATGTATTGTCCTTGATGCCGAAGAAGTTGGCGGCGCCACATTCGTCCATGTATTTCTTTTCTTTGGCATCCAGATAGAACTCGCAGGCATAGCCCAAATCGTGCGCCTTCTTGTTGGCACGCAAGCTGGCTGCATAGTTGCCTCCTACCTTATAGACACCCGTACCGAGCGGTGCCGCGCGGTCGAATTCGCGGATAATGACATACGGATTGGTTGAGAATCCACCCTTAAAGTAAGGACCTACCGGGGTCACGAACACCACAAACAGATATTCGCTGGCAGGATGTACGCCTACTTGTGCACCGGTACCCACCAGCAACGGACGGATATACAGAGAAGCACCCGATTCATAAGGCGGAATGAAACGCTCGTTCAGCTTCACCACCTTCAGAATAGCTTCTTTGAAACGCTCCGTAGAAAGTTCCGGCATCAAGATGCCACGGCAAGTGGATTGCAGGCGGGCTGCATTCTCCTCCAAACGGAAGATACGCACTTTACCGTCTTTGCCACGAAAAGCCTTCAAACCCTCAAACGCTTCCTGACCGTAGTGCAAACAAGTGGCAGCCATGTGCATAGGAATGGTTTCCTCACTGCAAACTTCCAGTTCGCCCCATTGTTCGTTACGATAGTAAATTCTCACATTGTAATCTGTCTTCATATATCCGAACGGCAGATTAGCCCAATCAAGTTCTTTCATATCTCAAAGTATTAGTTACTTCTATTACGTACATTTTGCAACAAAAATAGCTTTTATTCTTCAGATTCCCACTTCTCCGACAGTAATTTTTCAATTTCCTTGTCAGCTTTGGTCAATTTATCGCTGCAAAATGCTATAATTCCGTTTGCTTCCTTTATTTTTTCAGCAAGCACATCTATCTCCAGTTCGTTGTTGTCTATCTGGCTGACAATTTTCTCCAAACGTGCCATGGCTTCGGAGTAGGTCTCTTTTTTCTTGGTTACCGGCATAATTGAAATTAATTAATCGTTGTACTTCTCAAGCCGTTTGTCAGAATTCCCGTCTTTGGGCGATGCGTTCTCCCACTTCATCTCCTTGGACGTCAGTTTCAAAATATGATATTGTTCAGTACAATGTTCCTCTTTATCATACAACTTAATCAATTTTTCATCAAGACTTATGATATAAGTTCCACGAAAAGGGACTCCGTTAGATAACGGGCTTCCGGTATAAACTTCATAGGTCTTGTCTGCATTAAACGTATAGCAGGTCACAAAATCGTCCTGCAGGACTGGTTCTTTCACAATCCACTTACCTACCAGTTGAGGAATTTCGACCTTATCATCCTCATCCGTACATGAAATAAAACTAAATGCCATACTTATCAGTATCAGCATAAAAAACAAATTTTGTGTTTTCATCTTTGTTCATTTTAAATGATTTAAACAATATTCATAAAATGCAGAGATTTGCAAAACACTGCATGAATGAGAGGAGAGTTAAATATGTACTATTGAAACCACTTCACCATTCTGCAGACGGGTTGTTATCATATCATTCTCCTGCAGTTCATCTGCATTCTTCACTACTTTCCCATCTTTCAACGTAATGCTGTAACCGCGGGCCAACAACTTTTCCGGTGAAGCATCTGCCAATCGTTGTTGCAACAATTCCAGGCGATGGCGATGGCGGAACAAAGAGGAAGTCACAGCCTGCACCACATCTTTCCGCACAGTCAGCAAAGCCATTTTTGCATCGGATATACGATGGTATGCGGCAGAAGGAATCCGGTTCTTGTAACCAGAGAGTCTGCGCTGTTCCTGCTGCAACAGATTCCTGACACCCTCATGCAAGCGAGAAGCAAGCATTTCCAGTTCATCAGCAGCGCTGTCCATGGACTCTATTAAGAATTCGGCAGCCGCCGTAGGGGTCTTTACACGGGTATGTGCCACAGAATCCAGCACCGTGTCATCCCGCTCGTGACCGATGCCCGTTATGACAGGCAACGGAAACTGTGCACAAGCAGCAGCAAGCAGATAAGTATCGAAACCGGATAAGTCGGACGTGGCGCCTCCACCGCGAATAATGACAACCACATCAAACTCGGACAAGCGTGCATTTACCCGGTCGAGAGCAGAGAGGACAGACTCCTCCACACGGTCGCCCTGCATCAGGGCAGGAAACAGTTCCGTATAAAAGTAGAAACCCCGGGAATTGTTTTCCAGCTGATGACAGAAGTCACCATAGCCCGCCGCCGTCGGTGAGGATATGACGGCAATACGTTGCGGCAGGCGGGGCATATCCAGTTCTTTATTAAGAGTGAGCACCCCCTCTTCCTCGAGCTGTTTCAGTATCTCCCTGCGGCGGCGTGCCATATCGCCCAAGGTATAGGTGGGGTCTATGTCCTGCACCGTAAGGCTATAGCCGTAAAGTTCGTGGAAGCTGACGGTGACCTGCACCAGCACTTTGATGCCCGCAACAAACGCCTGCCCCGTGGCTTCCTCAAAATAGGGCTTCAGCAGGCGGAACACATTTGCCCAGATTGTTCCTCTCGCCTTAGCTATCAGGCTGTTGCTGCGAGGGTCTTTCTGCACAAATTCCAGATAGCAATGCCCCGTACTGTTGGTACGCACATCGCTCAACTCCGCCTGCACCCAACACTCGTCAGGAAGGCATTGTTCCAGACTGCGGCGCACAAGGGCGTTGAGCTCATACAAAGACAACGATTCCATATGGCTATCTTTTGAGCAGATAATCCTGATATGCTTTCCACATATCGGGCACGCCATAACCGTAGATGTTATCGGGAAAATCGGCACGGTCACCGGAACGGCGCACCAATTCCATCACTTCTTTTGCCGTAAGTTCGGGGCAAGCCTGCCACAAGCAGGCCACCATGCCGCACATAATGGGTGAGGCAAAAGAGGTACCGTTCGCCCTTCCCTGGTTGCCGTCCGTGCGTATCACGTCGGCACCCAGCCCGACGGCTACAATATCCGGCTTTATCCGATGGTCTGCCGTATTCCCTACAGACGAGAAAGGAGCCAGGACAGCCTCCTTGTCGACAGCGCCCACCGTCAACACATTCCCGGCATCGCCCGGAGGCGTAATCTTCTTCCAAGAACCGGCGCCCGAATTTCCGGCACTGCATACCAATACCATGCCCTTATCGGCTATGCGCGATGCCTGACGTGACATCAGCGCATGGTGCCCATCCAGATTGCGGAGCTTATAATTCTTGGATTTATCATCGAAAGCGTAATATCCCAATGAAGTATTGAGTACATCCACTCCCACGCTATCGGCATATTCCACAGCCGCAGCCCAGTAGTCCTGCTCTACCAGATGCTCGGAGTATTCGTCTTCGCTGCGCAGCAACCAGAAAGAAGCTTCGGGAGCCGTACCGGTCATGACACCGGGGCGGTTCATGGCGATGCACGAGAGCACCGCCATGCCGTGGCTGCTTTCGGCAAATATATCCGATTGGGGGTTCACAAAATCCTTCGTACCCAGGATGCGGATATTCTGCATGGCGGTTATCTTGTCGGCATTGTGGAAGCCCGCGTCGATAACGGCAATCGTCATTCCTTGTCCCTTGAAGCCTTCTTCGTGCAGCTTATCGCCATTGCTCAGCCGTATCTGGTCGACAGCCAGTCCATAAATGCTGTCGGGATGCACGCTCGGGCGGTTTATCAGAGAGTCGCGCTCCGTTGCCATGAACGGCCCGTCACCTCCGGGAGCTATCCATACCTTTTCCGTCTCCCGGACAAAAGGCAGAGCGGCAATGCGCTCCACCAATGCAGAGTCGTTGCAGGACACTGTAACAAAATTCTCCCACTTGCCGGTAACGACAATCTTCACGCCTTGCCTGCGAATCTCATCCACATACTTACGGCATACCGGAAGGTCTGTCGAGTCTATCGGAAGGTTCTGCTTGCGGCGGCGCTCAATCGCCTTTTCAGAAAGGAACGCTTCCGGATGTTCCAGCGAATACGTGGTGGCAGCCTTGTCCTTCAGGCTGATGCGATACTTCAAAGTGTCTTGCCGGGCCGATGCGCCTACAGCAGCCAAGATGAAAAGTAGAAGGAAAAAGAGTTTTCTCATATATCTGTGTTTTTATTATTTTCTGCAATATACATCCCGATGCCCCGTTGGGAAGCGATGAATGAGCCGCCAACCACACGCCGGCCGACGTAGAACACGGCAGACTGTCCCGGAGCAATGGCAGAAGCCTCCGACAAGAAGCGCACCAGCAGACGCCCGTCCTCCAGGCGCTTCACGGTGCAAGGGATGGGTTTGCTGCGGTAGCGGATGCGCACGGTAAGCTCTTCACTGCCAAAGAATTCCGCCTCGTCAATCAGGTTTTCCTCTTCGGCAAGCATGTATCCGGCTTTCAACTGCTCCGCATCGCCCAGCATCACGGTGTTCTTCTGCGGATTGATTTTCAGCACGTAGGCAGGTTTGCCCAAAGCAATCTCCAGCCCCTTCCTCTGCCCGATGGTGTAGTAAGGGAATCCTTTGTGCCCGCCCAGCTTGACGCCTTCCGAATTGACAAACCATCCCGGCCCCACCTCGCTGTCTATCTCCGGAGAGTGCTCGCGCAAGAAGTCGCGGTAGTCGCCCTTGATGAAGCAGACTTCCATACTTTCCCCTTCTTCCGCCTTGAGCGTATATCCTTTATCACGAAGATACCCGCGGACCTGCATCTTGGTGAACGCCCCCAGCGGGAAGATGCACCGCTTCAACACCTCCTGCCCCAGCCGCCAGAGGAAATAGGACTGGTCTTTCTTGTCGTCATCTCCGGCAACGATGTAAGTCTTCCCGTTCCGCTCCTCCAGACGGGTGTAGTGCCCGGTAGCGACGAACGCACAGCCCAGCCTGTCCGCCCACTCCGTCAGGATGCGGAACTTGAACAATGGATTGCACATCACACAAGGATTGGGAGTACGCCCCCGGCGATACTCATCAATAAAGTTCCGAACGATAATCCGGCGGAAAGCATCGCGCTCATCCGCCACATAGTGCTCAATTCCCATACTGTCGGCAAGGCTGCGGGCTTCCACCGGTTCGTCTCCCCACACCCACATGGTGAGACCGATTATCTCATAGCCCTGCTCCCTCAGCATCAGACAAGTGGCGGTACTGTCTATACCTCCGCTCATGCCGACCAATACTCGCTTCCCGGGTTTGTTCATATTCTGCAATTCATTTATATAGTCTGCAAAAGTACGCGTTTTCAAGCAGAATACACAGCTTTTTCGCTAAAGAGAAATGTATTTTCATCCTCCATCTCCTTCACCTTCTCCCTCAATCTTCCTATTCATCGGCTTTTGCGGTGAAACTCCTTTCCTTCGCGCTACCTCGCCCCGCAGGTGCTCCCGCATCTTCTTATCGACTGCGTACCGGTCTTTCACTGCACATTCCCTCCCCTCGGCATAACCATGTATGAATCAGCAGACAAGCACTGCAAAGACAGTGCATCCATTTTGCAGTAGCACTGCAACCGTATTTGCAGTGACGCTGCAACTGTTATGCAGTGACACTGCAACCCTTTTGCAGTGACGCTGCAACCGTTGTGCAGTGATGTTGCAGAAGTGAGGGAGTGAGGCTGATGAAGGGAGAAAGTGTCGCCGCGCCTTTACCGCAGTGAAGCCGGCAGCTGTCAATTGACGGCTGCCGAACCTTCAACGGGAAAGCGGACACAGAGTAAAAGCAGTTTCATCGCAAAAACCGATGAACGGGAAAGATTGGAGGGGGATTACTTCCTCAGCAGAACCGAGACAGTCTTCGCTCTGAAATAATCTTCGGACATGTAGAGCAGCCCTGCGTAGGCGCCATATCTTCCGTACGAATTCTTCAAGAGATAGTAGAAGCGTCCCGCCTCATCGTGCGCCGTGCCGATGAGGTGCATCATGTGGTCGTCTGTGGTAAGGAAACGCTCGAACTCATGTTGCCGCATCTCCTGTGTCACCGGATGCTGCGTCCAAAGAGCCATTCCCTGACGCGGACTGAAAGTATCTTCGCTCACATCTCCATGCCAAGCCACCGTCTTGCCGGCAGACAGCGCACGGCGCACCACCTGCTCCAACTCGTCCAGCGGAAGGTTGAAATAGCACTGATGCTCCCAGTTGTCCGGTACTTCCAATATAAAAGGGGTATAAAAAGGATGATGCGTGAAGCTCGTCAACTGCACATAATCCTCCGCCTTGAAGCGAAGCGAGTCGGCAAACGAACGGGCGGTATAGCTCCTGCCACGGTAGAGAAACGAATCGGGCACCGCCCCCATCTGCTCGTCCAGCAGGGCTACAGCGCGTTTCCTGTAGCCGGGGAGGTCGCAATGCTTCACGGCCTCCTCCGCCAGCTTCTTCAGTTGTTTCAGCAAAGCCCCGTGGTCATGCCTTTTGCTTCCCTGCCGTCGCCCCCGATATGCTTCCAACGGCAGCACACCGTCTTCCTCCAGCACACGGAGGAAAGAATGTCCCAGTCCGCCATTCCTGATTTCTTCCCTGCCGCAAGAGTAATAGTAGGCATCAAGCTGATTCAAGTATTTCTGCCTGACCATGTACATAGGCGACAGGCGCACGGTATCTCCGGGATGCCCCGCCAGCCAGTCAGACTCCAACAGAGAGGCCGAAGCATAAGTCCAGCAGGTAGAAGTGCGGCCCTGGTTCAGCGCCGGCGTATGGGCACACACTGCATCCGGTACGAAAACATGCGCCTCCAACCTCTTTTCCGTACGTGAACAGGCGGACAGAGCGAGGGAAAGGCATAAGAGGGGAAGTAATTTATTCATATGCAATCTATTAAATACAAAATTATTATTTCTTGTCTTGCCCTGCAAATATATTCATAATGAAATTAAAACTCAACCTATTCCGTACGCGTAATGCAAACCATTACGGAATATTGTAAAGAGCAACCATCTCTTTTGCTATATCACCCAACCGGCTACGCAACAATGAAGGCTGCAAAACCTCCACATCTGCCCCGTGCGAAAGCAACTCCTGCACAAAATCATACGTTGGCCGTATTCGGTATTCGTAAACGGTATGTCCTTCCGTAACTTCTACCGTACGTTGGGAATGATGCAATGGCAAGGCATCAAAATACTTGTCCTGAGGAGCGTAGACCTTCAACTGCACAGTCTCTATCCCTATATCATCATCTGCTACAATGCCAAAGCAGGCATCAAAATAAGACTGAGGATTGAATTCTTCTGGATAGTAAAACGTTTTCTCCGACACCTCCAAATCAAGAATACGGTCAAGCGAATAAATCATCACGCGATTATAATGCGGACTGCGTGCCACCACATACCAGCGCTGCCGGAACAATTTCAGACAATAAGGTTCTATTTCAAAGTTAGCAGGTACCTGTTGCCGAAAACTCTGATAGTCCACCTCAACAATCATACCGTCGCGCATCGCTTCAATCAGCGGAATCAGATACCGCTTTCCAGAAGGAACTTCTTCAAGCAAAATACGTGATTTCAGCTTACGGCTTTCAACTATCAGGTTGTCTACCGCAAACGAATTCAACAGCCACTTGCGCACACAACCTTTTTCCAATTCTTCTGTATCCTCTATATAATAGCAATAACCTCCACGCTTGATGCATTCAATATTGATGTCAAACAGCTCTTCTATCGCATCCCGATGATGATGAAAAGTACGGAGTGAAAGAGTTTCTCCACCACTTAGTTCCGAACGAAGCCAGCGAGCGTTGATTTCCTCGAATGTAATCTTACCCGCACGATGAATGGTCTCCAAGAGCCAAACATAACGACTAAAAAGTTCCTTACCCATATTGTTTTAACTTATAATTATTTATAGCCAAGTCTCAATCCTCAATTATCTTATACCAGAGTTCTGCCGCCAAATGGCATAATCCCTACCTACCTTTGCCGTAATCAAACCAATTCTAAAAACAACAGACCATGGACGTATACTCAAAAGAAACCTTTGAACTCATCCAATCAGAACGAGACACTGCCCGAAAACGGCACATACTGACAGCCATCGAGATGGAACTAAAACGAATTATCCCCACCACAACCATCCCGGGCCACCATTGCACTTATCCGCGTTTAGACAAAATCCAAGATAGAGAGACTTTGGATAGAATAGAATACCTCTTACACACAAGAAGCTATCTGCTGAACCAAATGTTCCTATGCAACCAGGCCGAAAAAGAACGTTTCAAACAAATCAATGAACTGCTTCTCGGACTGACCAGGCAAATGTATGCCCACACTGCTAATCTATATCGAGCCATGCACCAATCACTGAAAGACGAAACTTTTGATGATGATTGTGAGATTGAAGGTCGATTGCTGTTTAGCCACAACGGAAGCGAGTCCGTACTTGTTCTGGAAGAAGATATGTTCTATTCTTCGGACTTCAACCGCATAATCAAACTCATCGATACACTGCTCGATAAAAAAGGGCTTGCCGAGATAGAAAGTTGTTCCATTTCAAATGGCATCGACAATATACCGGATGTAACTGACAAAGCACTCGGTTTAACCGATGAACTCGATGACGAAACAAGCTGGGCAGAAGGCTGTTTGAGCAGGTCTGAACTGGAAGACATCTGCATTTGCCATGCAGTACACGACATTTGCACCCATAAGCCCTACTCTATCCCCGACCTATTGCGGATGAATGATTTCTGGGTGGAAGCCGAAGTGACATTCCAGCACTTTGCTTCCCAAACCAACGAGTAACGTCCAAACCCCTTATCTGCATCATCTTTTTCAGACATCAATAAGACAAGCTGTAAAAACATGCTGTTTGAAAAAACTGTTCCTACAATGTCTGAAAAAGATTTTGATTCCATCCACACTATCTTGGTCAGCGAATGGCGGCAAATGTATCAGCCAAGCTCCCTGCCATCTCTTCGATGTTGGTTCCTAAATAGGAATAACGCCGGGGATGGGAAGTCCATATCACCTTGGTAGAGTAGCCGGGCAAGGTATATACAGCCTGTAGCTTGTCCTTGTAATACACTTTCTGCCACTCAAAGTCCATACCCTCGAATACATCGTCACGTTCTTCCCAATTGAAAATGAAGATAAAATCCGGGTGGTAGGCTTCTATCACCGACTTCAATTTCTCAAAAGGGCGACCGGCTTCCCGGATTTGACAATAACCGTCCAAAGAAGTTATCGCTTCCCAATACCCTTCTTTCGATAAGCTGGTCTGCTGCTCTATGGCATTGATGTTTCCGTAACCAATCTCTTCGAGTATCACTTTGTCTGCGGCACTTATCTGCATTATGTCTTCAGTGTATCTGCCCGTGCGTATCAGTAGATGCAGTTTGGCAACCATTGTCCAAAAGGAACCGGCGTTATTTTTCCATCCCAACATTTTTTCAACATCTACACATGCCGCGTTTTTCCCCAGATAGTCTTCCAAAACATGATTCGTAAAAGCTTCGAAAAGTTCTTCTTGCTCCACCCAATAATAAGTATCCCTGCCCATATAGAATATTTTCACATCGGCATCGTTATATCGGGGCATCGTATAGGGCACAAATGGTCCCCATGGATACCCACAAGTATACAACGGTTGTGTCTTCTCGCAAAAAGCCTGCAAAAAAGGCTTGAAGTAATCTGTGTTAATACAGTTCATATCTTTAGCTTTTTAAGGTTGGCACAAAAAAATATACCGGTCAATCAAGTGCCGCGAAATCAAAATCCCCTCTGTTGCAACAAGCTTTCTCATAATCGAAGCTGTAGAGACGCATATAAGCCTCCTTCAGTTCTTTTGCACAATTACTGAAAGGATCCGACATATTGATTTTAGTCGTAACAATCACTTCCATCTCCGGTGTCAATACCAGACCATTTACTTTTTTAAGTCTCTTGGGCTTTACTTTAAATACTCTTGACATAATTACATTGTTCTCTAAATTCACCTACTCTTCTCGGTTTTCGGCATTTCCGGCTGTCATAACAAAAGAAAAAGGACACAGCACTCACTTTTTCCTATTTCTCCGGTTAGGTTCTGGTAAACCTTGAAATCAAAATAAGTAAAAGCAGCCTGTGCCCTTCGTGAGGGTACAAACCAACTTAGACCTATTGTTCTTGATTTCATGTTTAATTTTCCAGATTTATAAAGTAAAGCCCTAAAATGAAAACAAGAGCTAAACAAGTGCAAATAAAACCGCTTATTTACAATTGATTATAGTGTACTTGATGTTTTCAGTTGTTTTCTTTCTTTTCAGTTGATTGGTTCTTTTTCGGTACAATTTTGTTTCTCGTTTGTTTCTCAATATCGACCTTTATTCATATCTTTGCAACAGAAACAAAATTATGAAGGGATCGATATGCCACGAGTAAAGAAGCCTACAAAAGTAAAAGAGCCTGTCCGCCTTCGGACAAAGAAGCTGGCAGATGGAAGCCAAAGTCTGTATCTTGATATATACCGTTTCGGAAAACGAACATACGAATATCTTAAGTTGTATCTCATTCCGGAAACGGATAACAATGCCCGTCGGCAGAATCAGGCGACTATGAATGCCGCCAATGCCATCAAGTCCAAACGTATTATCGAGCTGACCAACGGCGAGGCCGGTATAGAAACCAAAGAGAGAGTTTACCTGCTTGACTGGATGAATACCTACAAGGAGAACCAGGCCAAGCGTGGCAAAAAGGACGGTTATCAAATTGACATCACTATACGCATCTTGAAGGATTATGCGGGAGAACGTATGTTGATGGATCAAATAGACAAGACATTCTGCCAGAATTATCTTGACTACCTTCAGTCCGAATACCGTTCCAGAGGCAAACGAGTGTCGAATTACACACTGCATACTTATTACCGGGTATTGAACGGAGCCTTGAATGCGGCTGTCAGGGCCGAGATCATCAAGTCCAATCCTTTCACGAAAATCAGCAAGTCGGAAAAGATCCGTCTGCCTGAAAGCAAACGGTCATACATGACCATTGAAGAGGTGCGTGCATTGATCGCAACCCCGATGAAAAATGAATCCGTGAAAGGTGCCTATCTGTTCTCTTGTTTCTGCGGTCTGCGAATCAGTGATATAATCAAGTTGCAATGGAAAGATGTATTCGTTGATCGTGGACAATACCGTCTGTCGGTTTCAATGCAGAAAACCAAGGAACCGATTTATCTTCCGCTTTCCCCGGAAGCGTTGAAGTGGATGCCTGCGCGTGGAGACAAAACTCCTGATGACCATGTGTTTGACCTGCCGTCCCCAGCAATGGTCAATATTCTTATCAAACCATGGGCAAAAGCGGCGGGAATAAACAAGCGTTTTACATTCCATACGGCGCGGCACACGTTCGCGACGATGATGCTGACACTCGGAGCAGACTTATATACGACATCCAAGCTGCTCGGCCATGCTGACGTGAAAATGACACAGGTGTACGCCAAAATCATCAACCAGAAAAAGGATGATGCGGTCAACCTGGTCAACGGATTGTTTGAGTGACCAATGATATACCATATCATGTCAAATTTACAAGTAGATATTTTAAGGGCGTCATCGATTGCAGATACAATCGAAAAACGATACCTTTATGATGATATATTATTATAAACCAATAAAATGTAAATCGACATGACAAGAGCTGACAAAGGCCTTCTCTCTTTTTGAGGGGAGCAAACACCCGCATCACATTGAATCGGCACAGGACGTGGCGGAAGAACTTTTCGCCCTGCTTACCGAAGCAAAAACAGTTTATCTCCAGGAGGTCAAAATCCACGGCAAACAGTATCGCCGTTATGTGGAGGATTTTGTGAACAGTCACCGGTATATTGACTGCGATAACGCGGTCTGTCGGAACTGCCACGAAATGAACATCCACATCGTCAAGGGACTGCTGACCGACTGCCCCTACCTTATCCAACCGCTTTTTTCCGCCCCGAGCCTCTCTTTCGAGGAGTGCATGGAACTAAAGCGGAAGTATGACACATCGGAACTGGCATCTTCCGATTGTAATCCGGCAAAGTTTTCATTTCTTTCTTTTGACTGCAGTCTTTCGCGCAAACAACTGGCCGGTATCGTTTCTTGCGCCAATACTTATCATCTGTTCTGTTCTCCCGTAACTATTGACGACATGGAATCTCTCTTCTCCTGCAAGATAGGTTTCTGTCTTCGGGTGAACAGCGTGCGCCGTGTGGCTATCCTGTTCGATGCCCTTCTTGAGAATTCATTCATTCAGCCTTACTGGCAATCAGTCCTCGAAAGAGGGCGTTTCCTGCAATCCAAGGACGGCTCGCACTTCATATCCGCAACGAGCATATCCACCACGCTTTCGTTGGTCAGGAACAAAATGACTTCAACCGCTTACAATATCAGAAAGTTTGTAAGCCAACTGAAGGAATGAAAGGAAGTGCTAAGAAGTCAACCATGTGAAAAGCAAAAGTATGATAACTGATATGCTACCAAACCGGTATCATACTGTCATCCAATGCTTTTAGATATTCACACTCTACCTTTGCCTCTGTATACAACGCGTTACAAACAGAGGTGCATCTCTTATTGTCTAATTTAATCACGAATAATATGTCCAACAGATTGACATTCATGGAAAGGTTGAGCGAACGGCTCACGGCCCTTGAAGCGATTATCCGGAAATTGGAACCGGTCGAGAGCTTTCTGGAACGGGTGGAATTGCTGGAAAAGAACATTTACGCGACCAAAAAGGTCTTTACTTTTTCGGAAGCCTGCATGTACATCGGGGTATCAGAAAGTATGCTGTATAAACTTACGGCCAACAAGGAGATTCCTCACTACAAGCCTCGCGGCAAGATGATCTACTTTGCCAAGGAGGAACTGGACGAATGGCTCCTGCAGAATCATGAACTTGCCGTCGATGATGCCACGCGGATGGCACACGAGGCGGCAGCAGTACAACCCTTCTTAAACGAGAAACGCCATGGAAAACGAAAGAAGAACTGACCAGAAGACGGGAATGGGATTGGAAGAGACCCGTCTGTCAGATATTCTTTCAGCTTCCCAAATCAAGGCGACGGATACATACGAGACCCCGCCGCAAATTATCTGGATTGACAATTCGACCATAGCGACTCTCGGCAATTTCAGTGCATCGACCGGCAAGGCAAAATCCAAGAAGACATTCAATGTCTCCGCCCTTGTCGCCGCTTCCCTGGCAGGTAAGCAGGTGCTGAACTACCGGGCGCATCTGCCGGAAGGCAAACGCCGGATCCTGTATGTCGATACCGAGCAGAGCCGCTATCATTGTCACACGGTGCTGGAACGTATTCTGCGTCTGGCCGGGCTTCCTACCACAGCAGACAGCGAGAACCTTGATTTCATCTGCCTGCGGGAGTATTCTCCGACAGTCCGTATAAGTGTGATAGACTATGCCCTTCGTCAGGGTAAAGGTTACGGGCTGGTTATCATTGACGGTATCCGCGACCTTATGCTGGACATCAACAGCACCAGCGAATCGGTGGAGGTAATCAACAAAATGATGGAATGGTCCTCTCGTTACGACCTGCATATCCATTGCGTGCTGCACCTGAACAAAGGGGACAACAATGTACGAGGCCATATCGGTACGGAGATGAGCAACAAGGCGGAAACAGTACTGGTCATCAGCAAATGCAACGAGAATCCGTCTGTCAGTGAAGTCCATGCCCTGCATATCCGGGAAAAGGAGTTCAAACCCTTCGCGTTCACCGTGGACGACAACGGGCTCCCGGTCATCGCCGAAGGGCACACGTTCGGTGACACCCCGAAGCCCAGGCAACGGACAAGCTTTACGGAGCTGAGCATCGAGCAGCACCGGGAAGCCCTTTCCGCTGCCTTTGACGGCAAACCCATCAGGGGCTTTGAGAATGTACTGCAACGTCTGATCGCCTCTTATGAAAACATAGGCTTCAAACGTGGCCGCAGTGTCATGATAAAACTGCTGCAGTACCTGACGGACAACCTTAAACTTGTTGTCAAGCAGGACAAGCTGTTCTACTATGACATGACCCCCGCGGAAGCAAGGCTTTTTGATGAAGAATGAAGCCGGGCGCGGGCATATATATTTCAGTTTACTTTAGTATGTATATATATAGGGAATAAAACTAAACTAAACCATTTCCGTGTGAACAAGTGAAAGAAAACAGCCATGACTATAGAAGAAGCAAAACAGGTACGCATAGTGGACTTTCTGGCGCAGCTCGGCCACCATGCGCAATACGTTAAATCGGATCAGTACTGGTATCTCTCGCCGTTAAGGGATGAGCAGTCGCCGTCGTTCAAGGTCAATGACCGGTTGAACGAATGGTATGATTTTGGGGCGGCCACCGGAGGCGACCTCGTGGAATTGGGTAAATACCTTTACCAGACTGAAAGTGTAAGCGAGGTACTGGCATACATCGGGCGGCATTCCAGCGATATGCCTTTGCCGAAAGTCCGTTTCCAGGCTCTTCCGCCCCGTCCCGTGGAATCGGATATGAAAAATCTGATTGTCGTCCCGTTACGGCATCACGCGTTATACTCTTACCTTCAGTCCCGGAAAATAGATGCTGACATAGGACGTATGTTCTGCAAGGAAATCCATTATGAATTGCGTGACCGGCATTATTTTGCCCTCGCGTTCGGTAATGTTTCGGGCGGATATGAAATGCGCAACGCCTATTATAAAGGATGTATCAAGAACAAGGACATCTCCCTGATCGGACATCAGTGCGGAGAGATACAGGAACGGGTCTGCGTGTTCGAGGGGTTCATGGACTTTCTGTCTTACCTGACATTGAAGCAGTCATGCAACTGGACCATTTGTATAGACCAGCCTTGCGACTACCTTGTCATGAACTCCGTAAACAACCTGAAAAAGGCATTGATGTACCTGCAGAGATACCTGCATATACATTGTTATCTCGACAACGACCTTGCCGGGCAAAAGACCGTGGAAACCATAGCCGGACTATACGGCGAACGGGTCAGCAACGAAGCTGTCCGATATAGCGAATACAAGGATCTGAATGATTGCTTGCGAGGCAAGAAACGCTGACCTAAAAAAAAGCGAATCTGCCAATGGAAGCCCTCCTGAACGGAGGGCTTTTTTTATGCCCTGACTTCTTCATTTTTCCCGTTCATTAAGGCGATATAGTACGATTTTATAGTACGATTTTCAAAATCGATATAAATCTTGTAAAGAAAACATCCGTTTAATACACAATTATTTCGTAGTTCGAAATTCTCCTTTTTTATTTGTGAAATCAAACTAATACAAAATTCAATATCCATACTAAAAGATATGAGATCATATTTCATTTTTGCCATTGTTCTGACGGTCGCGTACCTCATTTATTACGCGGTCATCATTATGCAGGATCTCTATGGAAAAAGGAGAACCGGCAAGACAGAGGAGGAAGTTTTCGACCTCGGCACACTGGAGGACGAAGAGAGTGTTGCCGTGAGCGAGAGTGAAACCGGGTTCCGTGTCGGCAACGAGCAATACGATACTGAAACAGCATCAGGCGGCGATTCTGCCACCGACCAGAAGCCGGCGGACAAAAAGCCGGAGACAAAGGAGACCCCGGAAGAAAGACTGGAGCGTCTCAAAGCCAAGGCGGAGGAAAAGATGGAGGAAACCACGCCCTACCTGTCTGATGGCTTCAGTGCAGATGAAATGTACAAGGCGATGCTTTCCAGGGGCAAACTGGAAAATCGTCCGGAGATGGCCTGGAAACCAATTAAAGACAAATTGTAGCATGTCGATTAAGCAAAAGATAGTATGCCTGTTAATTCTTGTACCCTATGCGGCTTTCGCCAAGAGCGGCAGCGTGAACTACAGCTGGGGAGCGGATGCGCTGGCCACGATGCACGACTTCGTGGTCACGATGATGCTGTATGTCCTGTATATATGCTACTCCATCGCATCCGTTCTGGTCATCGTGTCCGCCTTCCAGATCTACATCAAGATGAACACTGGAGAGGACGGCATCGTCAAATCCTTTTTATCGCTGCTTGGCGCGTGCCTGTTCATCATCGGGGCCTCCATCGTACTTCCGGCATTTTTCGGTTATCGCATATAAGGCTGTTTAACAATCCAATACATAAATATTAACTCAAAAACGATCAAGTATGTTTCAGAAAGTAAAACAAATGTGCCGAAAGGCAAAAGGATTCATCCAAGGTGTTTCCACCAAAGTGAAGATGCTTGCACTCACTTTGTTCTCTGGTACCACGGCAATGGCCCAGAGTACGGCCGGCGACTATTCAGCCGGTACTACCGCACTATCTACCGTGGCGGAGGAAATTGTCAAGTATGTACCAGTCATGGTCAAGCTCTGCTATGCCATCGCCGGTGTAGTCGCCATTATCGGCGCCATCTCCGTTTACATCGCCATGAACAACGAAGAGCAGGATGTCAAAAAGAAGATCATGATGGTGGTTGGTGCATGTCTTTTCCTGATTGCAGCAGCACAGGCTCTTCCTTTGTTTTTCGGCATTGACGCATAAAAGTACCGAGGGATGAAAAGCAAGGAAACACGTTATCCGGACTATCCGCTGTTCAAGGGGCTGCAACGTCCTCTTGAAGTGATGGGATTGCAGGGCCGCTACATCTATTGGGCGGCAGGAACGGCAGGCGGAGCCATCGCGGGCTTCATAGCCGCTTACTGCCTTGCCGGATTCGTGGCCGGACTGGCCGCGCTGACAGTCATTCTGTCGGTGGGCATCGTGCTAATCATCTTCAAGCAGCGGAAAGGTCTGCACAGCAAGAGAACGGACCGAGGCGTGTTCGTCTATGCCTACTCGCGTAAGGTCTGACAAAATTAAACCATCACAGCAATGTGTGGCTATATTGAATGTTGAACGCGGGTAGGTTCGTATGAGATACGGGCCTACCCCTATTTAATTGAACGTATATTGAAATGACCCTATACATTATCCTGATTTTCGTTGCCTTATGCGCGGGTATGGCCATATCCGTCCATGCGTTCGGTACCGGAGGCAAGCGCAAGCGTATCTTCCAGGACATCTATTTCTCGGTGGAAGACACGGAAGGCGTGGGTGTCCTGTACACCAAGACGGGCGAATATTCCGCCATGCTGAAGATCGAGAATCCGGTACAGAAGTATTCGGCGAACATAGACAGCTACTACGATTTCACGCATCTGTTCTCCGCCCTTGCCCTGACCTTGGGAGAAGGTTATGCCATTCACAAGCAGGACATCTTCGTGAGGAAGCGTTTTGTCAACGAGGATACCGGGAAGCAGGAGTTCCTTTCTGAATCGTATTTCCGGTATTTCAAGGGAAGGGCGTACACGGACAGCATGTGTTACCTGACCATCACGCAGGAAGCCAGGAAAAGCCGCCTTTTCTCGTTCGACAACAAGAAATGGCGTGATTTCCTTGTCAAGATCCGCAAGGTACAGGACCAGTTGCGGGACAGCGGCGTGCAGGCGCGTTTCCTGAACAAATCCGAGGCAAGCGATTACGTGGACCGGTATTTCGCCATGAACTTCAAGGACCGTATTATCTCGATGACGAACTTCAAGTCGGACGACGAGAGCGTCTCGATGGGTGACAAGCGCTGCAAGGTGTACAGTCTCGTGGACGTGGACTGCATCTCGCTGCCTTCGATGATCAGACCCTATACCAATATAGAAGTGAACAACACGGAAATGCCCGTGGATCTTGTCTCGGCCATTGACAGCATTCCGAATGCCGATACAGTGGTCTATAACCAGGTCATCTTCCTTCCCAACCAGAAGCGTGAACTTTCGCTGCTGGACAAGAAGAAGAACCGGCACGCGAGCATTCCCAACCCGAGCAACCAGGCAGCGGTCGAAGACATAAAACGTGTACAGGAGGTGATTGCCCGCGAGAGCAAGCAGCTCGTGTACAGCCATTTCAACCTTATAGTGGCCGTGTCCGGCGATACGGACCTGCAGAAGTGTACGAATCATCTGGAGAATGCTTTCGGTAGAATGGGAATCCATATTTCCAAACGAGCCTACAACCAGCTGGAGCTGTTCGTCGGCTCGTTCCCGGGCAACTGCTACAGCCTGAATGAAGAGTATGACCGGTTCCTGACCCTATCGGACGCGGCGATGTGCCTGATGTACAAGGAACGTGTGCAGCACAGCGAAGACACCCCGGTGAAAGTCTATTACACTGACCGCCAGGGAGTGCCTGTCGCCATCGACATCACCGGCAAGGAAGGCAGACAGAAGCTGACGGACAACTCGAACTTTTTTGCCCTCGGGCCGAGCGGTTCCGGGAAATCCTTCCACATGGAGAAAAACAGGACAAAATGGAAGCAAGCAGTTGTAAAATTAAGCGTTATAAAAACCTGATTTTCAACTAATATGTTTTAACAGACAAAGATTTTGGCTATTGCCGTTTAGTCCTCATTGGAGTAATTTTGTACCACGGTTGTACCTCGCAGGAGGGGGCGCACGGTTCGATTTCCTTTCAGCAGCGTGCAACAGCGTTCAACAATGTGCAACTTAATTTCTTCGATGATGGACCGTCAGAATGAACAAAAATTAACAGGTCAGCCCGACTTCGGACGGGTCATGCCGGACAAGCCGTTCCTCACCATTGGGGAGGTGGCAAACATACTGCAAGTGAGCAGCCGCACCGTGTATAACCTGATTTACAAAGGTACGCTCCGGGCTTGCAGGATTACATACCACATTACGCTAATCACCAAGGAGGATTTCTTCCTGATGATTAAGGAAACAACCTACTGCAAGCGGAGTGTTTCACTATTCGCAAAGCAGAATAAAAAAACTAAGGAGAAAATGGAAGAAGAAAGACAGGACATAGGAGAAACCAACACTTCCCGACAAGAGGGAAAGAATAAGACAAAGGACAGCCCGACCAAACGGAAGCTCAAGCCTGCAACAAACTACAAACAGTCCGTGCGTGACACATTCACGGACAGGGAGAGTGTCGGCGGAGACCTTTATACGATGGCGGAGATATGCCAAAAGTTCAATTATACCTACGGGCGGTTTTACAACCTCCGTATGCGGTACTCAATACCGTGCATCAAAGCCAACTCCACCAAGTGTTTTCCGAAATCGGAAGTGGACAAGGCGATGGCAGAAGAAAACGAGCGTTTGGGCAACAACCTTTCGGAACATTGGTATTCGTGCTTCGACATCATGCGCCTGTACGGATTGGGCAAGACCCAAGTCCGCAGGTTCGCACTCTCGCACGGAGTAAGGACGAAGCGCATACACGGCAATCGCTTGTACTATCTGAAAGCCGACTGGGATGCGGCACGTAAGGAAGCGGAGCGGAAAAGCGCAAGCACAAAAGCAAAACGGGAAGAATAAAGATTACAAACAATTAGATAAACAAGCGATATGACAAACATTTGTACGAAAGTGACGGTCAGGAAACGACCTATCAAGAACGGGCAGTTATCTCTTTACCTTGACTTTTATCCTCCTGTCAGACACCCAAAGACAGGCAAACTGACAAGGCGTGAATATCTCGGCATATACATCTATGCCAACCCGACAGAAAAGTTTGAAGCGGAGTTCAATAAAACCATGCTCCGCAATGCGGAGCTTATCAAGTGCAGGAGGACAGAAGCCATCATCAACGAGGAGTTCGGTTTTCTCGACCGCAACAGGGGCAAAGAGAGTTTCTTGGAATACTTCCGCTCCAAGATGGCGGACGATGATAATTTCAGGAATTGGAATGTAGCCTACAAGCACTTTGAAAAGTATTGTGGCGGAAGTTGCACTTTTGACGATTTGACGGTGGAATACTGCCAAGGATTTCTCACCTATATGCTCTCGCTTACAACGCAGAACAAAAGCAAGATGATGGCATCCACCGCCAACAACAACCTGAACAAACTGAAATGTGTCCTGCGCCAAGCCTACGAGGAAAGGCGGATAAAGGAGAACATCGCCCCACGGCTGAAACACGCCAAGGAAGCCAACACAAGGCGTGAGTTCCTGACACTTGACGAGGTGAAGATGCTTGCGGACACGCCTTGCGAGAAACCTGTTGTAAGGTCGGCGGCTCTGTTCTCTTGCCTTACAGGATTGCGCATCAGCGACATCATCCGTCTGCAATGGGAGAACATCATCAAAGCGGCGGACGGTGGCTGGTGTATGCATATCGTCACCAAAAAGACAAGGACGGAAGCTGTGTTGCCATTATCGGATGAAGCCCTCGCCCTCTGTGGCGAGCGTTCCACAGGGCAGGTGTTCAAGGGAATGACACAAGCCTTGCTCCCCTTGTATCTCAAAGATTGGATAAAGTCGGCAGGCATTACGAAGCACATAACCTTTCACTGCTTCCGGCATACCTACGCAACCCTGCAACTCGCCGCTGGTACCGACCTTTACACCATTTCTAAGATGCTTACGCACAGCAACGTGGCGACCACACAGGTTTATGCCGATGTGGTGAACGACCTGAAGCGCAAGGCTTCCGAACAGATTACACTCAAATAAAGACTACAGCTTATGGATAAAATCACGTTTGAACAACTGCCGCAGGCTGTTTCCCTCCTGATTGAAAAGGTGGGGCAGCTTGCGGACAAGGTGGACGAAGCGTTGAGCAAAGCCACGCAGCAGAAAGGCAAACGCCTGCTTGCCTTGGATGATGTCGCCGCCTTGCTCGGCAAGTCCGCTTCCACCATTTACGCCATGACTTCCGAGAAGCGCATACCGTACCACAAGAGGGGCAACAAGCTCTACTTCTTCGAGGATGAAATCATCGGATGGATTGAACAGGGTGGAACATCGGGAACGGGCAGTGAGGAAGAGTTCAACAGACGGCTTGAAGCCTTACGTAGCGGCAAGAAGCACAAGCCAAGTTCTTTACAGGCAAAACAGGAGTTATGAGGAAAGAGGATTTGATACCCGTCATAGCACGGCACGACCCGATATTGGCAAATGCGGTCAGCCGAATGGTTGACTACATCCAAGACCGATGGGCAGCACCGTACCCGGCCAAAGAACAGACGGAAGCGGTGAACGCCTACCTCCGTTCCGTCCATGCGGACGGCGGCGGCACGATGAGCGAAACCGACATTGCCCACCGCAGGATTGCCACGCAGAAGATAACCATAAACGCTATCCGTGTACTCGACCATGACCAGCTCAACCGTTTGCAGGATGTGCTGAACCACATAGCGGCGGACAGGGAGTATTACATGCCCGAACAGCGGCAAGGCATGGGCAGGTAGCCGACCATTGTAACACCTAAATATCATAGATTATGGACAAGGAAAAACAGACCGTACATTACTGCACCATCCTTTCGGACGAGCAGTGGAATTTTATTTTGGAGGGCAGATTTTCCGCCCAAAGGCAAAGATGCCTGCACAGGCTGATGACCCATGCCGTGCGGACAAAGACCGTTTGTAACATCAAGGGTATAGAGATAGTCTTGGAGGTGGGAGAAGTCGCAGCTTCCGATGTGGAACTTGCGGAATACTTGAAATGCAACCGTAAGACCATCGGCAAACTCATAGACAGCTTTAACAGGCTCGGTGTGCTGACCACCCGAACCAACAACCGCACTTCCATACATACCCTGCACTTCCTTACAGGCTGGTATGTCGGCGGTGTCCTCCTGACCAATCCCCATTATATCAGACCATCGGCTAATGTCAAAGAACATACAGACGGCAGACGGACACCATCTTCCGATGAAAGGTTGCCACAGAACGGGCAAAGTTTTATGTCGGATAACCGCCAATGCCGAGAGCAGGAAGCGGACTCCACGGAAAGCGGTGCAACAGCCCTTTCTTCTTCCCTCTGTTCGTCTGTGGTCTCTGACCGTGCCGCTGACAGGCAGGACGACGAGGGCAATACCGACCATCTCCATATAATAGACATAGGGGAAGCGATGCCTGACGGAAGCCACGCAGAGAGCCACAAAGAAGCGCAGTATTGCACGATTGGCGGTGCAGACGATACCGACACAGGCACGGAAGATTGACGGGCACAGAGGGCGGATTTCAGCGGTACTCCGTTGTCGTGGCGTGAATGAATGGGCTTGCCCATGTATAGCCCACTATAACTTCTCCGCTTCGCTCCAAAGTTGTGGGCTCTCCCGAGGGGCTGGGCGTTGCCCCGTCCCACTTAGGACGCTGCCCTAAGAACCCGGCAAGGACTTTCAGCCCTGTGCAACCCGACCAAAGAGTGCCCCCCTCTTTGGAAACTCCGCTTAGTGGCTTCCACCCCTAAGAACCCGGAGCAGGAAGTGACCCTCTCCCTGCACCCTCCGATTAAGGCTCTGCCCTAATAACCCGAAGTAAAACCCAAAAACAGACAAGCCCTATGGCACAGAAGACATCCATCAACATAAAGCCCTGCAACCTTGGAAGTAGCAGCCCGCATAACAAACGGTCAGCAGAATACCTCGCCAATATCCGCAAGGAGAAGTTCTATATCCGCACTGACCTTATGGCGAGAAACGAAATGTGGGTATCATCACAATTAGGCGATACCTCACTGACCGACTACTACAATCAGATAGCCGCAATGGTCAAGGAAAAGACAGGACGTGCAATGCAGACCAAAGACCGTGAACGGGTGAACAAGAAGACGGGCAAGGTGACCATCGTCCGTGGCAGCACTCCGCTCAAGGAGGGTGTGGTCGTCATCAAGGAAGATACCACGATGGAACAGTTGCAGAAGTTCTGTAAGGTGTGTAACGAGCGTTGGGGTGTCACAGCCCTGCAAGTATTCATCCACCGTGACGAGGGGCATTACGGAATACCCGGCGACAATGCCACATGGAAGCCCAACCTGCACGCCCACATCGTATGGGATTGGATGAACCACGATACGGGAAAGTCCTGCAAGCTGGACGAGAAAGCCATGAGCGAGATGCAGACGGTTTTGGCTGAGTGCCTTGATATGGAAAGGGGCGTCTCAAAGGAGATTACAGGCAAGAAGCATTTGGAACGGAACGACTTCATCCTTGCCAAGCAGAAACAGGAAGCGGAACAAGCCAAAGCCGAAAAGGAAGCAGCCCTTGCAGCCAAAGAGAAAGCCGAAAAGGAACGGCAGACCATCGAGGGCGAGAACAAGGCAAAAGAGCAATACCGTCAATCTCTTGACACCGAGATTGACGACAAGGAGCGGCAACTCAAAGACGAACGTAAGGCAAAAATGGACAGCATTTTGGACAGCGTAAGCAGCCTTGTCGGTGTGGGTAAATCCGCAGCCATCGAAAAGGAAAACGCCAAACTGAAAGCCGAGAATGAGCGCATCAAAAAATCCTTTCCCGATGCTGTCAAAAACAAAGTGGCTGAACTGACACAAGCATTGGTTGCAGAGAAGCAGGAAGCCGAAGCCGAGCGTGACAGGGCTTTGGTGCAGAGCCGTTCACTTTCCATTGAAAGGGACAAGGCGGTAAGTCAGCTTCAGGAACAGCAAGACTATGAACAACAGCATATCCGCCAAGCGGTGAGCCAAGCCACAGCGGAGAAAGACAAGACCATCCGCCTGTTGGAAAGCGCATTGGCAATCAGCCGCAAACTTCTGAATGCCTTTGCCGACTTCCTATTTCACACGAGCGATATTTTCAAACGGGCAATCCAAGCAATTATCCATTTCGGCACGGAGCAGCACCAGTCGTTCTTTGCCCCGTCCGAAGCCGCCGACATCAAAGGTGTGATGCAGGAATATGGCGAAACTTCCGAACAGCAGAAAGCCATTGGTGTATGGCTTTGTGGCTATGCGGAAAGCCGACAGCCTTTTGACGAAATAAAACATCGCCACACACTCAAAGAGGTTGGCGATGTCGCGGAGGGGAAATATGATTGGAAAATTGAACGTATGCAAGGAAACAGTATAAGGTTATGACTATCGCTAATCACTTACTTCCATTGCTGGATGTCTCAAGTATTACTAATCTTGTCGCTTGGAGTTTACTCCAAACATTATATAAAGCGAATTTGTAAAACCAAATTAAAGTAGTACTTATCTCCATTACGATACACTTCTCCCATGTTATAACGGCTCTTGGATGGTGTTTCAAACTTTGTATTATTAAAAAGATAATCCTCCAATAAATTGCGGTCATACAAGTGGAAACAAATTACATCGCCATCACTTTTCACAACAAGATAGCCTCCTGTTGCTTCGTATCTGCCGCTCCAAGGCTTTGAAGGAAGCATTCCAAGAGCAGTCGCAACCATCAATGATTTAATCTTATATCCATAGTGGTCATGCCCTTGCGATAAATTATAGTTCAAAGGATTGTTTTTACTTATACGTTCCGCAGCTTCCTTTATATTCATATCCTTTTGAGCATAACAGTCAGCGAGCATCCAACCTATAATTTCGGGCAGATTACTATCTATCATTCTCAAATTATTGTCAAATATTGGATTGGGAACAGATGAAAATTTAAGTTCTGCACCGGCTTGTTGGATAGCCTTAACCCTTTTTATTACGCATCCTGTTCCATTAATAGAATTAATACTATCGACTACATTATCATCAATATGCCCTCCGCTAATTTCATAAGTAAATGTGGTGGCACCGGACGCATTTAGCAATGTAGGAGCAGCCCCTGCATCAGACTTAATACTAAAACCTAAATTAGGTTCCATCCCTGTGTGGTAGTCATGAATGACAATATGTATATCAGCCTTGTCTATTGATTTGGCTTTTACTTTTTCGCAATGAATTTTATTCAGAAAGTCGTTGATAGATGGAATTTCAAAAGCACCGGTTCCATTACCTCCTTCTTGAATACACTCAAACAATTCTTTTGATTGAGTAAAAAAGTCTATAACATTAATTCTTGCAATTTCGGTCTCATCTTCGGTTATTATGACGATGTCCTTATTAACAGAGTATTCCAAATGTCTCTCTAATTCGTCACGGAGCACCTTTAATACCGGATAGTATGCTTCAAGTTTATTCAGATTTCCGTCTCCGGCGTGTACTTTCTTTTCACCCAAGAGTTTGAAGAGTACATACAACTCGCTCCATTCTCCTTTATTCGCTGTTATCATTTCTTGTATTGTTTAGGAGTGAAATCCAATCTTTTAATTATTTGTTCAGCAGTAGCTTGAATGGCCGGCACTGCAACCGAATTGCCAAACTGCTTATAGGCAGAAGCGTCAGATACTCCGATAATGAAGTTGTCTGGAAATCCTTGCAATCGTGCCCATTCACGTGGGGTCATTCTTCGCAAGCCTTCACGATTTACTTCTCCCTTAATTTTAGTTACAGGTGTAAAATCGGTCAGACGATTATCAATAACAAGATTACGTTCCCTTCCCATACCGCCTACAACAATAGCATTGGCTACTTGGTCATCATGTATTATTTCATAGCCAAAACCATTTCCTTTGGCTGCATGTCTTTCTTTATGTGCCACCAAGGTTTGAATATATTGAGTAGAAAGCCAATATTTTACAGACGGACATTCTGCCTCTTTTATATCACCAAAGGTCTTGGTCTTGTCTGTAGGTTCAGGATACGTAAACTCACTTACATTTTGATCTTTACGGAAGCCGACAATATAGACACGCTCACGATGTTGTGGCACACCGAAATTCATGGCGTTCACTATTTGAGGGTCAGGTACATAATAATCAAGGTCGTTACGCAATACATTGAGGATGGTTTCAATAGTCTTTCCTTTATCATGAATGAGCAGTCCTTTTACATTTTCGAGAAAGAATGCACGAGGGCGTTTGCGACGGATTATCTCAGCAACATCAAAGAAAAGTGTACCACGTGTTTCTTCAAATCCTCTACGTTTACCTGCCAAAGAAAACGCTTGACAAGGAAATCCGGCACAAAGGATGTCAAAGGAATCTGGTATGTACTCCTTTGTTTCCTCTTTTGTTATATCCCCAAAAGGCACTTCTCCATAGTTCAACATATAGGTTCGTTGTGCTTGTTCATCCCATTCAGAGGAAAATACACATCTACCGCCAAGATTCTGCATAGCCATACGGAAGCCTCCAATACCAGCAAAAAGGTCTATAAAAGTGAATTTAGGTTTGTCCACCGGAAGAAACGGCACATCAAAAAATTCATTGAACAGATTCATTTGAAATGCGTCTTCTGCAACCACATTATTTTCTTCTCTCTTGCTTTCTTCTATATTACGATACATATCTTCCATTAAACCTAAAGCTTTTTCCTTATAGGTCTTATCTGTAGCGTAGCCTTTATTATGAAGATAGTGCGAAACAACCGCCATCTGCGAGCCAAAAGACATAACATTTCCCTCTGCATCAAAACAATGAGGACCATAATATTGCATTTTTACTTTTGCGCCTTTTATATTTTCTATGATAGACAAATTGTCCATTGCTTTATTATTTTTATTTTGTAATATTCGTAATACCTTGTTTAAGCAAACATCAGGAGTCTTAATTATTTCAGTTTCCCAAAATCTAAGAACTGTCCAACCTGCATCAATGAGAGCGGCGTTTACCTTTTTATCTCGTTCAATATTTCTTTCGATTTTAGTGTACCAAAATTTTTGGTTGGATTTGTGGTCATTTCGATGTATATCCCAATCTTTACCATGCCAAAAATCACCGTCAAGAAATACTGCTACCTTTCTTTGTTTGAACACAAAGTCCGGACAACCGACAATCTTATGGTCGTTCTTAGTATATTTCACTCCGGCTTCATGCAAGAGCTTTGCAAACAAGATTTCAATCTTAGTGCCCTTTGAATGCACATTTTGCATATTTCGATGTCTTTGTTCCGGTGTGAGCTTATCCATTTTAATTACCTAAAAGTATTGGTATCATAATCTTCTATTAATTCTTTTATATCTACATTTAATAGTTTTGCAATTTCAACAAGTTGGGAAATGGATGGCTGATTCTTATTGGTGCACCAACGTGATACAGTCATGTCTGTAACCCCTAATTGGGTTGCAAGCCAATGGTTCGTGATTTGTTTATCAGCCAACACGACCCTAATTCTGTTAGGATGAACTTCCTTGACCATAATTCAAAGGTTATTATACAATTACTGTGCAAAGATACACAAAAAACGTTATATCAAGATTGCGTTAAGGAACTTTTCTCTGATAGTTTGTACCTTACTTGGTTTTCAAAATAGTTAATGCATTGTTTTTCAATAACAATCAATAATTCCCCGACAATTCCGTTGCAGTTTTGACCTCACTCCGAGCGGCCATCAGCAAAGTATAAAAATGACTACCGTTTGTTAAGTTTTTGTTAAATCTTCATCTTAAACCAACCTTTTTATTTCCCTCTTTGCTTCTCACAAAACGGCTTTTTTACCTTGTTTCTCACAGCGATTATTTTTGTACCGATATTTTCTTATATCACTGATAATCAACAGCAAACACTCTCTCATATGTATTCCACATGAACTCTGTCGTGCGCCAGCTGCACGAACAGGGTACAGACATCGTAATGGTCGATACCGGAAACTCCTACGAGGGATTGTGCGAGTATCTGGGAGGCAAGTACATCAGCTACACGGAGGAACGCCCCATCACGATGAACCCGTTTCGTATCCACAAGGAAGAGATGAACGTGGAAAAGACCGGCTTCCTAAAGAATCTTGTCCTGCTGATCTGGAAGGGCACGCAGGGAACAGTCACGAAGACGGAAGACCGTCTGGTGGAAAATGTAATCACCGATTATTACGATGCGTATTTCAACGGCTTCGACGGCTTCACGCCCATGCAGCGGGAAGACCTGAGAAAAAGCCTCGCCATAGACGAACGCAACCGTGACGGGAACCGTGAGGAAAGCGAGCAGGAACGGAACAGCCGTATCGAGTGCATGATAGACGAAATGGAACGCAGGCGCAAGGAGTTGAAGGTGGAAGAACTCTCGTTCAATTCATTTTACGAATACTCCGTCCAGCGTATTCCGGACATCTGTCACGAGAACCACATTTCGGGCATAGACCTCTCGACTTACCGCTACATGATGAAGGACTTCTACAGGGGCGGCAACCATGAAAAGACCCTGAACGAGAACATGGACAGTTCGCTGTTCGACGAGACCTTCGTGGTGTTCGAGATTGACAGTATAAAGGATGATCCGCTGCTGTTCCCGCTTGTCACGCTGATAATCATGGACGTGTTCCTGCAGAAGATGCGAATCAAGAAGAACCGCAAGGTGCTTGTCATCGAGGAAGCCTGGAAAGCCATTGCCAGTCCGCTGATGGCCGAGTACATCAAGTTCATGTACAAGACGGCCCGTAAGTTCTGGGCCAGCGTGGGCGTTGTGACACAGGAGATACAGGACATCATCGGCAGTGAAATCGTTAAAGAGGCCATCATCAACAACAGCGACGTGGTGATGCTGCTTGACCAAAGCAAGTTCAAGGAGCGTTTCGACACCATCAAGGCCATTCTCGGGCTCACCGATGTTGACTGCAAGAAGATATTCACGATCAACCGTCTGGACAACAAGGACGGCCGTTCGTTCTTCCGGGAGGTATTCATACGAAGGGGAACGACAAGCGGCGTGTATGGCGTGGAAGAGCCGCATGAATGCTACATGACCTACACGACCGAACGTGCTGAGAAGGAAGCCCTGAAACTCTACAAGAGGGAGCTCCGGTGCAGCCATCAGGAAGCCATCGAAGCCTATTGCCGGGACTGGGATGCCAGCGGCATCAGCAAGTCCCTGACATTCGCCCAGAAGGTCAACGAGGCCGGACGGGTACTGAACCTGAAAGCAAAACAATAAAATCAGATACAATGGGAAAATTTGATATAGACCGACCTATAGCGGAACTGTTCAGTGTTGAGCCTTACGCTCTCCGCATCCGCAACGTGTGCAACAGCCACGATATTGCCACCATCCGGGAACTGTGCCTGCACAGCAACTGGGACTTGCTTCATTTCCGCCATTTGGGGGAAAGGAGCATCGCGCACATGGAAGAAATGCTGGGCAATTTCGGATTGCGACTGGGCATGACCGAAGAGGATCTGGACGCATATATGAGATTTGAAACCGAGGATGACAAAGACGTCACTACCATCATGCGTTTCGAGGAATCGGAGGAGGTCAAGTGGGACCAGCGCCGGTATGAAGTAGCCAGAGACCTGTATGTCAGATACAGGGGTCTGTCCCCATACGAGGCTATGGAGGAAGCAGAGAAGCTGATACTGGCCCTGCAGGGAGTACCTGAGAAGAACAACCGCAGCAAGCGGAGAGGTAATATTTTCAACCGTTGAACAGAATGAACATGAAGCGACTGTCACTTGTCTTTGCAGTTCTGCTGCTTGCCTTCACGCAGCATGTCCACGCCCAGTATTACAGCGTGAACTATGACGCACGTACCGTGGCGGCAATGGCAGCCGCGTTCGGTACGGAGGTCGTGGCTGAAAGCTACTACCGTGAGCAGGTCGATGACATCCTGAAGCACTATACGGCGGCGGAGGTGGCGGCAGCCGGAATTTTCTCTTCCAAATTTCTGGAACACAAAGCACTCTCGGACCTCGGTATCTGGTGTAGCAGCACGGAAAACTACTATTACCGCCGTATCTACCACATGGTGGCCGACAAGATCATACCGAAAATCTGGGTGGTGGCAAAGCAGATGCTTCACTCCCCGCAGACAGCGATCCACTGGGGTAGCTACCTGATGAAGGTGTGCGATGAGACGAAGAGCCTGTGTATGCAGTTCGAAAGCGTTGTGACAAACAGTACACTTTCGTTCTCGGACATCGCTTTTCTGGAGATCAACAGCGAGGTCGTGCCTCTGCTGAAACTTTCGGAACTGGGCGGTATAGACTGGCAGCGGATGCTGGACGATTTTTCCCGGATTCCTGACCGCTTTACACGGGAGAACCTGCAAAGCGACCTTGACAATCTCTACAATCTGGGTGTCGGTCTGGCAACGGCCGGTGCGGGTAATCTCGGCGATGCCCTGCTGCCTGAAAGTATGTTCCATAACCTGCTTTCGGGCAAGGTCAGCGAGATTGCCAACCTGTACGACCATTACTCCGGCCTGTTCGAGGAAGCGGAACAAGGTATCGGGAACCTGCTGCTGGACAAGATCGGCGGTCCTGACAACGTGGCCGGCCTGTTCGAGTTCGGGGATTACGACCTTGCTGGCTGGATCAGTGACTATATAGACGACGAAGCCGGGACTTATTACACGCAGCGCTGGTACATCGCCAGACGTGACCAGGGCAGCGTGTCATTGTGTGACTATTACCCGCCCACGGACGACAACAGCATCCTGAACGGCGGTGAGTGGACCCGTTTCGAAACGAGCGACCCCGGTTTTTATCCCAATGCCTCGCAGCGGGAACAGGCTCTCTCCAACTCGGAACGATATGCCGGATGGTCGAGAACCCGTGTACAGCAGCTCAACAACCAGAATGACGGCAACACTTACAGCATCAACTACTGGCAGAACGCCTACATCATCAGCCGCGGCGGCAAGCAGACAAAGAAGGCTTACGCCTACGAGATACATGTCAAGAAAAGCTGGAACCATGAGGAAATCGTGTATGAAGAGATATTCGATTCCTACACTATGGATCTGGAGACCTTCAAGGCGCAGCTCAATGCCCGTCTGTCGGAATTCAACGAAAACGAGGACGGCTATGTCTATTACATAGCTTCCGACGCGTGGAACTACTATCAGGCAACGGATGCCGCCAAACTTAAAGGATGCGAGAGCGTGACCATCAGCGTCACCTGCTCGGACGGGGCTACTCTGGGCCAAGGTTCGACCCAGTACAAATGCAGGAAATGCGGCGGTTCACCCAATGCCCATACCAAGGATTGCTCCATGCAGACCTCCGTGACGGAAAATGAACTTGACTTTTCGGAATTGGATGAGCTGATACGGGAGGCAGACAACCAGGTAGCCATGCTTCAATCACAGATCAAGGCACTGGAGGATGAGAACAAGGAGCTGCTGAAGAAAATATCCGAGGCCAGTGTGGAGGATGCTGCCGTTTACAGGCAGCAGTACAACGCCAACCTGACGCGTATCGGAGAGTTGAAGGCAGAACTGGCCGAGTGGCAGAAGAAACAGAAGGAATACGCGGATGCGAAGCAGGAAGCGGCAAACGACAATGACGTGCCGACGGACGACTACTACCGTATCCCGGCCATCATGCAGGACTGCAAGACTGCCTACAGTCTGTCGTGGCAGGACGGCGGTTCGTGGAACGGATACACGTTCGTCCGCAAGGCGACCATGCCGAATATAGACGGCGAGATAACTTTCAAGGCAACCATCAGCATAGCACGCAAGCCGAAATACTTCCTCGGCATCAAGATTCACCGTGCCATTGTACAGATCAGCTGGGAACTGACCTCGCAATACACCGACACGTATGTGGCCGACGTGCTGACATTCGACCCGGACCTTCCGGAAGAAGAAAAAGAGCGGATCGTGAATGAACGTATCGCGGAAATCGCCCGGGAGCATCCGTCATGCAAGATCACGACGGAATATGCCCGTACCACCCCGATGGAAGATACCTCTACCGGAGAGGTGTACCACCTGCTGTGGTCAAGTGACCGTCTTGAAATCGCGCGTGAAGTGGATTCCCGGATTACGCAGATATACGCCGACCTGGTATCCCTGGAAAAGATGATGCATTACAAGCGCAGCATCATCGACGTGCTGAAGGATGTCCTTCCGGATCTGAATATGGACGAAGGGCGACGCCTCACTCTCGTGGAAGAATGCCATGACCGTTGGGTGGAAAACGCCCGTAGCCTGCGAAGCGGGAGAAAGGAGGAAAGACCATGAAACGGGCCTTGCTGATAACCATAGTGCTGCTTGCACTCCTGCCTGATGTCGTCAAAGCACAATGGACATTCGACGTGGTGTCCGTTGAAGCCTATATCAATGACCATAAGAAGCAGCGTAGCTTGTTGCTGGCCCGAAGTACCCTTGAGTACAGCAACCAGCTGCTGCACGAATACAGCCGCAAGGAGGTCGGCGAATACAAGGAACTGAATATCGACCTTGACCGGTACACCCGTGCCTTTGATGTCATTGATGTGATGTACCAGTCGTTACGCACGGTATTGAACGCAAAGAACACCTACAATACGGTAAGTGACCGGATAGCGGACTACAAGTCGATGCTGGAGGCATTTCACGAGAAGGTGCTGAAACGCGGACGCATCGAACCCTCCGACGCCCTGCTCATCACCATCAACGAGAAAGCCATACGGGATATAGCCCATGACGGGGAGCAACTCTACAAGTCGGTCAGCGACCTGGCGCTGTATGCCACGGGAGCGGCGGCCTGCTCCACTTCGGATCTGCTGATGGTGCTGGAGGCCGTGAACAGGTCTCTGGACGACATCGAACGGCATCTGAACCGGGCCTATATGGAGACCTGGCGATACATACAGGTAAGAATCGGCTACTGGAAGTCGAAGATATACCGTGAACATACCAAACAGGAGATAATTGAAGGAGCCTTCGGACGTTGGCGCAACTCCGGAAGGCTGGATTACTAACGATAAAAGGGAAAAAAGATGAACAGAAAACTCATGCTCATGACGGTTGCGATCATTGCAACAGCAACGGCACAGGCGCAGTATGTGACCTATAACCACGACTCGCCGAAGCAGAACCAGATTACGGTCATGGAAACCGGTGCGGGCTCCCTCACGCCGGAACTGTACTACTGGGCATTACACAACAAATACAAGAAATCGGCAGCGGCAAAGAACAAACTGGGGTTCCGCACGACAGCCGGCATCAACCTCTATAACCAGACGGACGAAGCCGAATCCATCGATTCGGCATTGGTGAGCCGCGCGAAAATAGAGGCCCTGAACGTGGCAGACCGACAGGCTGATATCGCCTGGCTTGCCGAAGGTGACAAGATCAACGGCCAGATGGAAAGGATGAAGCGTAACATCGACCGTATCCTTCCTGCCGGGGGCACCCCGGAGGACAGGGAACGCTGGACGGAATACTACCATGTTTTCCAGTGCGCCATTGATGCTACCAGGGATGCCTATATGCCCAATGCGCAGCGGAAGAAAGAGTATCTGCGAATCTACGAAGACGTGGTGCAGCAGAATGAGATTCTTGTCAGCTATCTCGCCAAACGGCAGAATGCCACCCTGACGAGCAACCTGCTGAACGCGACCTCGGACCGTACCTTGGACAAAGGCAGCGTCATCAGGGAAGCCATGAGCCGCTGGAACGAATCGCGTCTCGCGGTGCGTGGCTCACAGTCGGGCGGCAGTTCCGGAGGTGACGGTGAAGAGAGTGTAAACAGGTGAAACTAAAAAGACAGACGGCAAATGGCAGACGGAAATATACTCACTGATTTCGGTATCAATCTTCTTGAGGAGGAGATTGACGATGTGATTTTTCAAACGAACGAGTTCCTCACGGACGCGACGTTTACGGGTTCGCAGGGGCCGTTCTGGTGGATAGCGTATATCTGCGCTTTCTATCGCTTGCAACTTTCTACAAACCAACCACTTGCAAGATTTTGTTCCGTGAAACAAATCCCAAACGGGACAAAAACGGGACAAAACCACAGGAAAATAAAATCAAGAACGCTTCAAGTCCTGCATCCCTTGTCATGGACTTCTCTTTTCTCTGCAAAGGTACGATTTTGTCCCGTGAAATACAAGCAAAATCCTACAAATATGCTGTCAATCAACCATTTCTACCACATGGGCATTTTCAGGAAGATACTGCAAATACTTCACGCACAGACTTGTGTTGCTTATTTCAAAGACCTGTTAAAATCCGTTTTATGCCATTTGTACACTATGTCATTTCCTCCGGTGTACACTGCATCGGTCAAATGTACAGCAGATTTGCCATTATCCGCACGGATGAATGCGTGTTTAATCAACGCGTTGGCAAGAGGTAACTGATGACTTCATATCCGTACAAACCGACAGATACGGAGTTGTACAATGCGGCAAATTGTCTGATTTTCAATATTATAAATGATTATAAATCAGATATTTGACTTGCCGCTTTTACAAATCAAACCATATACATTTGCGGTCAAATTCGATTAACAAACCAATAATATACAACATCATGACTGAAAACAAAACATCGAAAATGAATCTCGAACAGGAGCGCAAGATTGCGGAGCTTCAGGAACGAGTGAACAGACTGGAAAACCTTTGCTACGCGGCCAAGGAAGTGTTGAACTTGGAGGAAGCGGCAAACTTTCTCGGCGTTGCCAAAAGTACCCTGTACAAGATGACGCACCTGAACCAGTTGCCGTACTTCAAGCCTGCCGGGAAACTCATCTTCTTTGAGAAACAAAAACTGATTGATTGGGTGCGTGGCGCAAAATCGAAGTCAGTTGACGAAATCAAGGAGGAAGCAGCCGCCAAGATTCAGGAAATGAACGAAAGACAATGACTTTTTTATTCACATCAAAAACAAATTGTATTATGGAACAGAGTAAGAACATGGAACAAGCCGGAGCAGCTTCGGCTGTTCTGACTGAAAAGAAGAACGAGAGCCGCAAACGCGAGGTAAGCGGCAAGGATGTACAGGCCATCCGCACATTCTTGGAGAGTGTGGGCATCTACGAAGCGGACGCACTGCGTGTGAGCATAGCCATCGCCGACGGCAAGGCTACGGCAGAGAGCATTTCAGCGGACGACCGCCTTGCGCTCAATCGCTATCTTAACAGCGGCACGGACAACGAACGGCTGACAGCGGACAACGCGCAGGAACATCGGTTGAACCGTGTGTTCGGGTTGCTGGAGCGTGTGGCGGAGTTTTGCGACAAGCGGCAGTTGGTGACGGTCAACAAGGCGTTGCTTTCCATTGCGGTGAACGCCACGGACATCAGCCGTGCCGTATCGAGCCTTGACAAGCGGCCTGCACCCGGACAACCGTTTTCGGGCAACGCTAACGGCAACGGAGTAAACAAGTGACCGTATGTAAAAGGTGGAAAGGTGTATGCTTCGTGGTAACACAGTCTGTTTTTCTTCCCTTATTTTGGGATGATACGCATTGGCTGAATAGTGCAAGTAATTGGCGAGCCTAACACTTTTCATGCGCCGTTCAAAACAGAAAAGCCGTGCAGGGTACAACAAAAAGCAAGTCGGTGTTTCAATGCTGATACCTGCACGGCTTCATTCCATTCAAACAAAAGTTATATCACATTTATAAAGTCATAGATTTTATGGACAAGGAAACATACAATTTCATGTACCCGTCAGGGATTGCATCATTCTCTTTCCGGTTTTCAGACCGTGCGCTACAATGGCTGTGCGGAACAACGACCGATGACAACGGCAGGGAAATAGGCAATTTCACGTTGTTTGGCGACCTGTTGGCAAGGATGGCATTGACGGACGGTGCAGCCAATGGCTTCCACAGACCGCTCATGCTTTCCGCAGGTCAAGCACAGTATTCCGAGGAACAGCTTTCTTTGCAGTGGAACATGGGGAGGAAGCGCATACGTAACCTGCTTGCCACGCTTACGGACATGGGGCTTATTGACACCTGCCGTTCAAGGGTTGCGTCCGTGATGACCTTTCCGTGCCTGCTTGGGTGGGAAACAGCGGACTGCGGTATTATATCAAACCTTTTTATCCACGAACAGAGGGAAGAATAAGAACAGTCAAAAGCCAAGCCGACAACGGTACAGTGCGAAATACCGCTTTCCGTTGTTCCATTATCCGGCACTCCACTGGCACCAGTCTGTTTTGGCAATGGCAAACGGAAGGCAGGTTTGGCATGGAGCGGTAGCGTTCAGTTGCGAGGTATGCCGGGGTATTACCGCCTTCGGACAGTAACACCCCGACGCCCTCGCAACAGTCCGGCAGACTGTTGTCCGTGCCGCTCGCAGGCTCGCACCATCCCTCTTTTAGAAACCGTTTCACGACCATTTTATTCTTATTGGTATATGACACACGAAGAAGATATTTCTGCACAGGAGCAGGAGCAAAAGAAGCCTGTTATAAGGCGTGACAAAGTGGTTGTCACCAAGGTCACGGAACAGGAACTTTCTCAAATCAAAGACACCGCCGACCAGTGCGGCATGACACGCAGTGACTTCATCCGGGCAAGGGCACTCGGCTACAAGCCACGGCAAAGGCTTTCCAATAAAGAGTTGGACGGTTTGCGTCAGCTTGCGGCCTGCCGCACGGACATGGTGAACTTCGCCAACGCCCTGCACGGACTGAGCGACAACGAGAAGATACGCCTGTTCCGGCACGAAGAGACCATGCTCGAATGGTACGAGAAAGTGGCCCATGTCACGAACCGTGTCGCCGACTTCTTGCAGTCCGCGCAGACGGCGAACAGCTATCCGGCAGGAACAACAAACCAAGAGACAAAGGAGGACGGCGCATGATAGCCAACGCAAAAGCGGTAGCCCACGGCATAAGAGCGATGCTCTATGTGTCGGGCGAATCGAGGAACAAGAAGCATCCCGAAAAGATAACGCGCATCTGCGACAACTTCATGCCGCAGGGCATGGACGCTACGGGTATATGGACGGAAATGAAGTTCGCCACCATGAACCACCCCAACATAAAAAACAACGTCATCCGCATGGAGATTAGCCCGGCGATGGAGCATACCGGGGACTTCACCTTGGACGACTGGCGGCAACTGTGGAATGACTTCGCGGCGGCTTTCGACGAGCAGGAAATCCGGGACAAGGACGGCAAAGTTATTTCTCCACACACCAACGTATCGGGCAGCAAGTCCTCCGTATGGCTGCACGAGGAATCCAAGAGCGGCATACCGCACCTACATGCCGTTGTCTGCCGGGTGGACGAGGACGGGAACATCAACAACGACCACGCCATCCACCTACGGGCACAACGGGCGGCCGAAAAGGTCGCAAGGCAAAGGGGCTGGACTACCGCCATGCACATACACGAGAGGAACATTCCACAGGTCAGTGCCGACTGCATGGAAGCCTTGAGCGAGCTTGACAGATGGTCGTGGGACGGCTATAAGGAACGGCTTGCCGCCAAAGGTTACGAACTGTATCTGCGCAAGGACAAGAAGGATGTGATACGTGGCTATATACTCATTAAAGGCAATACAAGGTTCAAGGCTTCGGAACTCGGAAAAGGGCGCAACCTGACGGCATCACGCATCAGGCAGACATGGGAGAAGCTGCATCCCGAACAGGCGAAGCAATCCCGTCCGACACCCAAACCGACCGCTACACCGGCCCCGAAACCTACCGTACCCAATGCCGCAAAGCAAAAGCCACAGCCTGTTATACGGCGAAGCAATCCTGTTTACGAGGACTACACGGATTATAAATCAAATCGTTTGCCCACAGAATTTGAGCATGACGGCAAAACCTACAAACGCTATCTGCCCGACAAGGTGCTTGACTTCTTCAATGACGAATTCGATTACCAAGAACTTGCCAACTGGCAGGACTTGCATAACTTGGCGATGGCTTACTTCACCCTTATAGTGTCACCCTACGAGGTGACATCCGGCGGCGGTGGAGGCGGCTCACAGTCCGACCTCAAATGGGGACGCGACCCAGAGGAAGACGAGGTGGAGTTTGCCCGTCGTTGTGCGCGTGAGGCTTCGCACAGGCTCGGCACACAGAAAAAATCAGGAATAAAACGTAAATGACAAACCCGATAAACATCAACGGATATGAAACAACCCGATACAGCCGCACTGCGTGAGCGGCTTGCCAATTATACGCCCGAAGAGGAACTGAAACAGGACTTGCAGGAGCTTGACGGACTGTTGCAGGAAGTCAACTGCCAGATGGTTGAACTTCGCAATCTGCTGAAAGAAATCCGTGCCCTGAAAGAAGAACTGCACGACATACACGGCAGTTTGAAGCACACCGTCCAACGGGAGCGGACGGCTTTCAAGGCTCTGGAAGCGGCCAAGGAAAGTGCCGACAACATTGTGGACGGCATCAGCAATGCCATTGCCAAGACAGAGCGAAATACCGTCATCCATGCCAAGGTTGATGTCAGTGAACTGGCAAGGGTAAACCAATGTTCAGCCAATCACATCAAGGCAGAGAAGAAACTCTTGGAGGAACACAGTAAAGAGTTAGCCAAACACCTTCAAAAGAATGAAGGCATTTGGTTGTCGAGCGGATGGCTAAGGTTCACGATAGTAATACTGACGATTTGTTGCATTGCCGTAGTCCTATGGGCGTGCCTTAAAAATTAAGAATTGAAAGAAATATTCTTGTGCGTTATTACCACGTGGCACTATTGCTTATATCCATTTGCGATATAATATATTCACTGTTCATCAAATACTCAAAGAAATATACTATTTCACAACAAATAGAAGTATTATGCTTATAATAATTCCAATCATAATTGTAATGCAAAAATATCTATTGCTTTTGGCTTCTTTATAAACTGTTTGTTGTAGTCTTTCGGATTCCTTTTTTAGAAAGTCTATAGACGTTTGAATATTATTGCAATATGATTTAACAGAATCTTGAATATTACCACATAAAACACTGAGTTTTGTAATGTTATTTACAATGGTATTGCAGCTTATAGATAAGGATTCCAATATAGCCCCTTGCTGTTCCAATATGGTTTCCTGTTTTGAAAAAGAAGCGACTATACCCTTTAATGTTCCATTTGCTGTTTGCAATTGGCCTGACAGTGAACTTTGAATCCGATTGATGTTATCGTTTTGCACGGTTTGTGATGATGAAAAGTCCTTTTGTAGTACCGTTATCAATGAAACCAGTTTTTTAGTTTCTGTTGAAATCAGTTCTACTCGGCTTGTAAGTTGACCTGCATTCTCTATTATATGATTAAACTTCTCTATTTGTTTATCCATGAAGTCAATATTTGCAGTTGTATCTTCTGCAAACTTATGCGAGACCGCTGCAAGTCCATCCTTTGTTTTGCTTAAGATTGTGTCACAGGACTTATTTAAATTTGAAATGACAGATGAAGATTGTTGTTCTATTGTCACTTCATTATTTTGCAGCAAACTTATAAGTTTAGATAATACATTCTCTATCTCCATAAGATGTTTCGTATAAGAATGTATTTCTGTTTGTGTCTGTGCATAAGCAGAAACAGTATCACTAACCTGTTGGCGAGCTGATGAAATTTCAACCAAGGTTTCTTTCAGTTGCTCTATTGTTTTAAACAGTTCATTATTTTCCATCGTAAAACACTAATTTGCTATATATTGATTTTTAAAATTGTTCAACCAATCTAATTGATATTCTATCTCACTAATTTGTTGCCACTCTTCCAATTCGGGTATTTTCTCCTCCGTAATGGCATTTTTGTCTTTGAGCGTTTTTATGAATAAAGCCATATTTTTATAGAACTCGTCATAGTTTGTGGCTCTTGACTTGAATTCTTTATATCCATTTACAAAACTATCTCTAAGTTCACGATATAAATTTCTATTATCTTGCACATTAAGATATAACAGACAAAATACATTTAGAAAATCCAATGCAGGATTGCTATCTGTCAAGGCACGGCGTATAAGGCGGACTGCACCTTGTAAATGTCTAATGTTATCCTTTGGAGAGCCTGACGAACCGACAATTTTATCATCGACTACATTCATATATTTGAATAACAAATTATACGAAGAAAGCTTACCGTATTCCGAATCCTTAGTCAAACTGTATGGTTCACCTAATTCTGTAACATAATCCTCACGGGCAAACTTTGAGTTAAAATAGAAATAGATGAAATCCTTTAAGTCCTCATTAGTTGCTATCCAATCCGTTCCAGAGGATATTGCCTGTTCGCAAAATGTTTCCATGTCACGTATGGCCCTTTCACGTTTTGTAGCAATTTTGTTATAAACGAATTCCGTTATATAGCCAAGACACTTTTGCATCGCATTTTGTCCTTTATATGTAAAAGCCTTTCTCATTTCTATATCAGACCTTTCATCCGTATAATACCGCATCAAAAAGAGTTTTAAATGGCGGAAATATTCTTCATCACTTTTTCGTTGCGTAACTATACGAAATTGTTGATTCTGATAATCGCGGGTATAATCATCTATTATACCAACACAGCACATACGATAAATAGCTTTCTCTATGGTTGCAACAAATTCAACTTCTCCCTGTTTTATGTCTCTTGAATCTTTGAAAACAAGTACAGGGTAGTTCCTTTTTGATAACCATATATTGATTTTTGAAACAGACTCTTGGTTGACTTCAGGTGAATATGAAATGTATGAAACGAGTCTGTCCCCAATCTTCGTGGACAATAATTCTTCCATAAACCCTGACACTTGCTTATGTCGTATATCAGAGGTTTCTGAACATTCTTCGTCTGTTACATCCATTACCGTTTGAGTCAAAAGATAGTACATTATCATTTTCTCAAAATCTTCACCGATAAAATTATTGTCAAAAAAGAACTTATGTACGCCGTAATCCACTGGGATATTTTCCATAAGACGAGTGCGTGGATTCTGCTCCATAAATTGTTTTGGGCAATATAATATAGTAGCAAGAGCCATCTTTCTGTCTCGACCAGCACGACCAGCTTCTTGTACAAATGCCTCTAATGAACCAGAAAAACTAACATTATATGTAAAACGGACATTCGGCTTATCTATTCCCATACCAAATGCTTTGGTTGCAACCATAATTGAAGTTTCACCGGAAAGGAATCTTTCTTGTTCTGTAAGGACATCACCTCCAATGTATCGACTTACATACTTATTACCAAAACTTGAACTAAGTGAAGAAGCTATACCTACATTACTTAGCGTGTCATTTACGCCAATACTTCCACGGCGATGTGGACAAAATACAATAGCTGCCGCCGTATTCGGCTTTTCTTCATACCAGTTTTCATTTACCGTTACGTGCAAATCGGCTTGTTCAATTTCGCGTAACATTTTTTCGTCTGTTATAGCTTCCCTTGCAATAAATCGTTCCTTTATTCGTAAGATATTGTCGGGTTCATACAATTCATTTAAGTATTCAACACCTTTTGCCATTATGTCTGAGAGCTTATCGTTTTTGGTTCTGTAAACATCCCATTTACTATAGCAAGATGCGCCGTCAATATTTATTACGTGATATTGTAATTCTAGACGGTTTGTATTTTCATATCGAACAATAGCATCGCTATCTATTGGGAACGCCCCATTCCCTGAAAGTTCCCGTTCAACATCGGCTAAAACATCAAACGAAGCTGTTGCAGTAAGACCGAACAAGGACAAATTTTGTAATCCTTCCTTTCTCTGTTTTGGCAAAACATAGTTATATAAATTCCTTCCTAAATGTAAATACGTGAATCTAAAATCATGTCCCCATTCTGATACACAATGCACTTCATCTATCACTCCATATGCGAAATAGACGTGAAGGTCTTGCATATTACGCAAACGATTCCTAAATCCTCTAATACATAATCGTTCAGGAGATAAAAAAAGGAATTGCACCATTGACCGCTCCATCATTTCTTCACGCTTTCCCTTATTTGCCACAGTTGAGTTTATGAAAGTGCAACTATCTATGCCATTATGGATTAAGCCATCATATTGGTCTTTCATCAAAGAAATAAGTGGGTCAATAACAATGGTTATACCTGGTTGCAACATTGCAGCAAGCTGATAGGTAAGAGACTTACCACTACCTGTTGGAAGAAGCCCTATAACGGGTAAATTGCTCAAAGCTCTTGTCAATATGGGCAACTGTCCATTGCGGAATTTTTCTTTACGAAAGAGAAGATTCAGAAAGAAGGTCAGCTTCTCTACTTGGTTTGAATTTTCCTCGTAAATTCCCTGCGCATTTTTAATGGTAAACGGTTTGTAGCTTATTCTATCTGTAGTGTAAACATATCTTTCTGCTTTCAGATTATCCTCTGCAGACGAGGATACAGCGAAATAACAATCATTCTTAACTTTATATGTACAGAAGTCATATTCACCTTTCAAAGGAACAGATGAATAATGTATAACCAAGTCATATTCAATACTCTTTATCTCATCTGTTGCATATTCAACATGGTTCTCTGCCAAGTGCAATGGAGAATTATTATATTCCTTATTTGATATAATCGTTAAATTGATTTTGGGTAATCTCATTGCTTCATATTCAACACTCATACTGGTTAGAGTATTAAACATTTGTCTGAAATCCTCAAAAGCCAAAGCACTACAAGGAACATCCATTTCCTCAACAAGTACATTCCATTCCGGCAAATCCAGACTAAGTTTTCCTGATATAAGTACTTCTACAAGAAGCTTCTGAATACGCGCTATGGCCAAAGGAGAGTAAGCCATCTCGTTTTGTGGTATAAACTCTTCAAATTTAAGCTCCTCCCTTTTTTCTAAGGCATCAATAAGATTGTCTATTGCGCAGTGGCATTTGTGATAGCAACTACCATATTCTACATTAAAGTCGATGATTCCGTTATCTGACGTTTCCACCATTAAGTCATTGGCAGCACAAAATTGTCGTTCCACAAAAGGTGACGGATGTGTTGGTAAACCTCTTGTAATCATATTGTTCAAAACGGCAAGTATCGGATGTGGGTCATCACTGATGCTTGCCCCTAAGTCAAATGGAGCATATACTTCAAAATATGTGAGTTTCTGTGGAAATTTAACTAAATCACGTACAGCTGAAAGTTCATATGCAACCCTGAATTGGACGGCTGGATAGAATTTGTACTTTATAATCTGTTGGACTGTGTTAGGCTTTAATTTGATGACTCCTATATTGTAAGTATAGCCAACTTGCAGCTTGTCAGATTGTAGCTCATGCTTTTCAAATGCAAGCGGACGTTGAAAATAATTAAAAAAAGAGTTTATACGAACATTGCCACTGTAATAAAATGGACTGACGCAAACCAATGTGTTAAAGCATGAACTGTTTGCATATAGAATATTGGTTAGATGCTTCAAGTTAATTCCGCTTATGTCAAGTATATTGGAGAATATCTGAAAAACGGATAGACTACTTGTAAAATTCAATTCATCTGCAGTTACTTCATCGATTTTCTTATTAAGAGTCCTAATCTTTATGTGGCTGTCGGCTAGCCTAATCAAAAATTCTGCACGTTGCAGGGCTATTTTAGATGGCTCTATCAGAATGACTTCTTTTATTGTGCAATGTAAATTCTTCTGTCTTATATAGTCAAGCATAAACAATGTACCAATGCCTTGTCCGCAGGCCCAATCTATAACATTTATTAAGCGAGGCATAGGTTCTTGCAATAGTGCAAAAGCTTTTAACAGCTTGCCTTTGTGCCAATCGATATAAGAAGCAAGGTAAGCATCCAACTGCAGTTCTTGGGAATATATCGTATTATCCGCATCAGAACCACCTTTTGACGTTAACAGCCAAGGTTTATTCCGATATTGAAATGGCAATGCTTGCCGTGCTGCGTCCCTAATGGCTTCCAATGACAAATCATTGCAGCGTTTGACTATTTCCCTAAAATCAGACATCTTATTTTCCAGTTATAGTTTCAGCAAACGGGTGCTCTTTATGAGTTTGTAAATTCTTAAAAGCCAACTCTTTGCTTGCATTAGCATAACAATATTCACAGCCATGAACGCAAGTGTTATATTCGCCAATGTCTTTACTTTTTATACAACCACAGAACATTCGTTGCCCCTTGTCTCGGTTATCACCGTGAACTGCATACTTCCCATTCGGTAGCATTATAGCACCTTCAGGTAAAGGTTCTAATTCTCCAAAAAGATTATTTTGTGGCAGCGGATGTTGTGTCACGTTGAGATAATCCATCAGGATTTTGTCATCGTATGCCAAACGGATTATAAGTTCATCATCAACACAGCGGTTCTTTTTTACTCCAAAATCGGATAAGTTAATTTTTTCTCCGCAAGTTGCCAATTCATAATTCCACTTTTTATTAAGCTCTGATAATCTTTTTGCAAACTCTAACATTTGTTGTTCATTCCAATCAATGTAATGAATATTCTCTTTTAGTAAGTTTGACTGAACCTTTCGATAAGAAAGAATGTCGGCAAAGCTAAATACTAATTTTTCCGTGTAACCTAAAAGTTGGTTTCCAATATTTTCTATTTTTGACAGCAAAGCATCGATACTTATCTTATCTGTAAGAACAAGTGGGTCGAAACGCCATATTATATGTCCATATCCCAGCTTTTCTACAAGCAATTTAAACGTATTTATGCGTTCAGAAACGGACGGAACATTTTTTTCAAGTTTCTCTTTCTCATAATCGTTTAGAGAATACTGAATATAGCAACCTATCTTATGTTTTTCAAGAATCGGAAGGTATTCAAGTAATGGCTTTGGATTTTTTGACCAAAATACAATGAACCGGGTATTTTTGTATGACACATAACTCTTCACTCCGTTAAAAGGATTTGTCCATGCCGAATACCCGGCTTTATCAAGACGGTAGAAAAACCAATCTGCATAGAACGCAGGAATATCTGTACTGCGACTTGCAGATACAAGAATGGGAACTTGCATATCTACGAGTTCCCCATTCTCACGCGGAATTTTCTGTTTTTCCCAAGTTGCCATAAACTACAATACTCAATATTCGTTGTTATCAAAATTGGAGCAAATGTCAAGAAAGCGGTGGTATTCGTTTTGAAAATTTGTAGGAAGCTCATATGGTTTATAACCATTAAAATCTCGGCGTCCAAACAACCAACCCCAAAAATTTTCAACATCATCACCTTCAGCTAGTGATTCCACATAGTCCCTAAATGAAAAATACTCATGAAACCAGTCTCCTTGGTAATACTGATTGTTCAAAGTCTTGACTTTGTATTGAATGTCAGGAATAAGGCTAATAGCTTTACCACTGTTTAAATCAGGCTTATAGTTATTACTCCAAAAACTTATATGCCTATGTATTAACATACGGCGATTACTATCTTCGTCTCTTGTAAATCCTTCTTTATATTCCCTATCGTTTGGATACCATATACCTTCTCCTTGTGCGATCTCAAGAAGTTGGTTAACAATATCTTGCCTATCTGGAAAGAAAAACCATTCCGTTTCGTCACATTCATATGGAGTATAAGAAACTCCCAAATATTCTTCATGATGGATAGGATTGGCTTTGACAATGATTATGGCATTAGAACCGTTTTCAGTTCCATCACCAATGTGTATTATTTTATACCCATGTGTATTCATATGCTATTTTATTCACTAAGAATTATCAAGTAATAATAATCGTCAATGTGTGGTAGATTGTTTATTATAAAAGCGACTAATTTTCCTTTTTGTCGTGTTATTTGGAAAAGAGAAACGTACTCCTTCCCTGATATTACATTGTCAAAATTATTGCCGACCTCAGCAGAGGCAAATTCATTTCCCAGTCCATCCTGATTATATGTGAATGAAGGAGTGAAAGAAGGATTAGACTGCAAAATTCCATTGGTACGCAATTCTTCAATATTACTAATAGAAAATGTAGTAATTCCATTAGCTTTATTGCGAGTTATAATTGCTGTTGCATGAACATTTGTAGGAATTTTTTGCGACTGCCCATTGTATGGTTGCTTAATCACTTGAATAGAAGTAAATTTCAAGCAAAAAGCGCATCCTTGTGATACAGCCTTTACAGAAATATTATTGTCAAAATTTGGCGTGTTCAAATTTGCAGGCATCACATTTACATCCGCTGACCTCATGTATTCTATTTTAATATTGCGGTCATACATATGAAGAACGCATTTTTCCACTATGCCATTTTTATAATACACAAAAAATCCATAGTCAGAATAGTCTACTTCTTGCCAACCGAACGGAGACATAGCCTCTATTGGAAATCCACGAAGTTCAATAAAAGTGTCGGTTTTGCGAACTACTTTCATTGGTTTATCTGACATATTTGGTTTGCCTAAATCATCATTATATATTTTAACTATATAACCAATTCCTGGATTCAATCGGTATCCTTGGCAACCATTTGTGTTTTTTACTACACTAACTGTGCGTATGCATTTTTGTAACCCCATAACTGGCTGATTATTCTCATACCGTTGATGGCAATTTGATTTGAAAACAAAAGGCTCAATCGTATTATCAGACTTTTGCGCTTTCTGTTCTTTAACTCTGTTATCATCGGATTTCGTATTTGTTTTTAAATCCGATTGCTGAGTACTCCTGCCAAATAGAAAATCAAGTAATCCCATATTACAAAATTTTACACCGTAAGCTCCTTTAGGGCATATTGTATTTTTAATTGACTACCATACAAAAAGCACGTGGAGCTGTATCTTGTCGCTCGCTTCACTGTGTAAAGGCTCTCGCATTGCCCGATTAGTCGAAACGAGCAACGCGAAAACCCCACGTGGATGCATTTATATAATATCCTTTTGAAAGGACAAAATATAACACACCTAAGGGGCATTCATCGTTGCTTTGTTTTTGACTAATCGTTTGAACGTGCGAGATTCTTACACAGTCAAAGCCAAAGCGTTAGATAAACGCCTTTTATGTATGTAGATTCCTAATACGTGAACTGATTGACAATTACATAAAGGAACAATGCAAAGTTAATGTTTTTTATGTGAATCTGCTAATGAAAGCCATAAAAAGCAGTTTGTTCCTCAGATTTTTAACATAATGATATTAAGTTGCAAAGCGAATAAGATGATTATTCAAGAATTTGAATTACTTTTGTACACTTAACGGCAGTGCTGCCATGTGATTTTATAAAAATAGCGCAAATGGGAAAGAAATCTATGATAGTGAACAGCCATGACATGACTTGTGATACAGAATATACCTTGTGGGTTGAAGATTTGAAGCAATCTTACCGTACCGCACAAGCCAATGCCATATTGAAGACCAACTTTGAGAAATTGAAATGGTATTGGAATACAGGTGGAGAACTTGTAACGCGCAAGGCTGAAGAACGCTGGGGAGCTGGTGTTGTGGAACAGGTCAGTCTTGATTTGCAGGCAGAATTTCCAAACAGCAAAGGGCTTAGTGCTGATAACTTATGGGCAATGAAACGATGGTATTCTTTCTATGCAAACAAAATCCGCGATGAAAAACTTGTACGCAGCGTACAAGAATTGTATAATGTTGGAATACAAACGGAAAAAGTCGATATTGCACCTTTTCCTGATATATTTGGACTCGTTCCGTGGGGACACCATTTAGACATTATCAGACTGACAGACACACTGCCTGAAGCAATCTTCTATATCAAGCAAACTATTCAGGAAGGATGGAAACGCCCAGTGCTGCAACGTTACTTGAAAGCACGACTATATGACAAACAAGGCGGTGCGATAAGCAACTTCAAAGAGCAATTACCTGCAAAACAGGCAAAACTTGTACAGGAAATAACGAAGGAAAATTATGACTTTGGCTTCGTGGAACTTCCAGTAGATTATACCGAGCTGAATCTTGAGTTGGCTTTGGAAAAGCACATATCGCGTTTTTTAATGGAACTTGGCAACGGGTTTGCTTTTATTGGCAGACAAAAGGAAATTATAGTGGACGGAGTAAGCAGAAGAATAGATATGCTGTTCTATCATGTACGTTTGCATTGTTATATTGTCGTTGAACTGAAAGCTGTCCGGTTTGAACCTGAATTTGCAGGGAAGCTAAATTTCTATGTTAATGCGGTAAACGATATTTTGCGTGGCGAGGGTGACAATCCAACGATTGGGCTTTTAATATGTAGCGACATGAAACAGACAGAAGTGCGTTACAGTTTCAAAGGGCTGTCAACGCCCATAGGTGTTGCAACTTATGACAATGTACAGATAGCGAACATTGAGCGTGAACTGCCAAGTGTTGAACAGCTACAACAGAAAATAAAACAGTTGGAAATGCAGTTGAATGAACGAAAAACAAATGATGGGCAAAAACAAGAGTAATAAGGGAAAGATATAACCTTAATATCACAAGAGGGGGTCGATGATTTGGCGACCCCCTTGTTATCTTTGAATATAGGGATGTCATTTCAACAAACCCTACTTAACTTAACAATTCATCAAAACACCCCATCCGTCAGGCTCATTACCTCCATTTTCTTCTCCATGTTCACCTTTGCGTAAACCTGTGTGGACGCAATGCTGCCATGCCCCAATATCTTGCTGACCGAGTAGAGTTCCGCACCTGCCGTTATCGCCAGTGTCGCCGCCGAATGTCGGCTACTGTGATAGGTGAAGTCCTTTTCTATCCCTGCCTTTTCCTTGATGCGGCGCACATACTTCGCTACGTTGTCGGGCTTCTTCACTAACGGAAAGATGATACCGTCCTCTCCGTTCTCCGGTCTTGGAGGAAGCAAGGACAAAGCCAGTGTATTGAGTGGCACGGCAACAGGGCGTTTTGTCTTGTGTTGGATGATGGAAACCATCTGTACACCGTTCACATCCTTGATGTCGCTCCACCGCAAGTGCTGCATATCGCCGAGCCGAAGCCCCGTCATGCACGAGAAACCGAAAGCCATCTGCACGGTCTGCTCCATTACGGTTTGCGGTTCAACGGCAAGAAAGCGTTTCAGTTCATCCGCTGTCAGGTATTCACGGTGCTTGTCCGGCGCATGGAAGCGTTCTTCCCTTGTAAGGTCTTGAACCGGGTTGTAAGCAATCAGACCGTCACGCACCGCCTTGTTGAAAATAGCCTTTACAGTTTCCTCAAACAGCACGAGGGTATAGGCCGCCAGTCTGCCGCCATTCGTCTTTATTTGCTTGCGGTTGCGGTAACTCCGCATATAGTCGAACAATCCGCTTACCAAATCCCTGTCCACATCTTTCAGTAGGACATCCGTCCGCTTTACCCGTTGCAGGTAGGCGGCTATCCGTTTGCGGACAACGCCCTTGTGTGCAATCATCTTCTCGCAGTTGCCGCTGTCTATCGCACTTTGGATATAGTCATTACACCACCCAAGCCAAGTCTTCGTCTTGGCGGTTTTGTTGTCCTCCATCTTTTTCTTCTTCTCAAAGGTCGGTGGATTCAGGATGCGTTGCGAGCGTATCTCCTGAGCCTTGCGGTAGGTTTCCCCGTTGAGTTTCTTCGCATGGGGCGCATCGTCGGGGATTAGATAAAGGTGCAGGTTCTCTTTCTTGCGGAAGCCTGTTTCGTAATACTCCAAGTACAGGCTCCGGTTTCCGGCGGTCAGTTGCCGTTCCTTGATTTCTACTTTCATATCGTTCTTGCTTTGACTGGTTACACAAACATATTGTTCACGAGGTTCATCGTCTCGATTTTCTTCTTGTCCACTATCTTGGCATAGACTTCGGTCATCCTGATGCTTTGGTGTCCGAGAATCTTGCTCACCGTATAGAGGTCTGCGCCGAGGGTCAGCAACAGGGTTGCCGCCGTATGCCGGGAGCAATGGTAGGTAATGTGCTTCTGTATTCCGGCTTCCTGCATCCATTCATCCAACACCACTTCAACCGTTGTGGATGTGATGCGGAGTTGGTGAAACACCCTTTCGCTATCTTTCGACTTCCGGGGCATCCATTTTAGGGCTTCGTTGGAAAGTGGTATCGTCACCGTGTTCTTGGTCTTTACCTGTTCATGCTCGATGTAGAGCGTCTTGCCGTCAGCTGCCTTGTGAATCTCGTTCCACTTCAAAGCCATCATGTCGCTGTACCGCAATCCCGTAAAACAAGAAAACAGAAATGCCTTTTTCACAATCTCATAGCGGCACGGAGTGGCAATCAGCGTCCGCAGTTCCTCTATGGTCAGGAACTCGCGCATGGCACTTTTCTTTTGTGGCTTCTCCTTTGCGTCCAACAGCTTGAACGGGTTGCTGTCAATCAGCCCCTCACGGACTGCCATGTTCAAGGCGGCAGCCAAACGGTTCACAAAGATGCGGCAGGTGGTGCTGCCCAAAGTCTTTTTCCCGTTGTTGAACGTGCAGGTTTTCAGAAAGGCGATGAAACCCTTGCAGAAATCCTTATCCACCTCTTTCAGGGCAAGGTTGGGCTTCCCTATATATAATAGGTATTGCTCCACCCTTGCCTGTGCGTTCCGCTTCGACCTCATGCTTGCTGGAGTAAGGCCGTTTTCATCCTTTGTGTACTTCTCCACCCAAGCGGCAAGCGTCATCCGTCCCTTTTTCACGTTCTCCCAATTCACAAGGCCGTGCTGCTGGATGTCGAGGATGCGCTCAGCCTTGATTTGCTCGGCCAGTTTGAGCGTGTTCTTGTTCTGCAACTTGGCGACAGCGTTCACTTCCGGCACGAGGTAGAGTTTCAAACCCTCTTTCTTCCTTGCGCCCATGTAATACATATCAAGATACAGGCTTACATTGCCGTCATTGAGCCTCTTTTCGCGTATGCGGACAGGCTCTTTCATTTTGATTTCTTTCTTCTTCCGTCCCATTTTCTTTTCTGTGTTATCCGATTCTTGGATTTGTTACTATATTGTTTATCAATTACTTATATACATCACAAAGATAAATCCGAAAGGGACAAAAACGGGACAAAAAACGCACGAAAATATCTCAATTTAGGCAAATATAACGGTCTAATCAAAAATCGGCATCCATTCATAACTAACTATAAATCAGTTGTATTTTGCCGATTTCGTTATATTTCCTTTCCTATGGTTTTACCCATTTGCAATAATTGGTGGTTACTGGTGGATACTGCAGATGTGCATGGCTCTGGCCGCCTTGTTCTCGCTTGTCATGGCGGCAGGTATGGCCTACAAGATGATGGTGAAGCATGAGCCGCTGGATGTGATGAAGCTGTTCAGACCGCTGGCTGTTTCCATCGTTCTCTGCTGGTGGTATCCGCCTGCAGACACGGGTATGGCCGGCAGCGGAAGCAACTGGTGTTTTCTGGACTTCCTATCCTACATCCCGAACTGCATCGGTTCGTACACGCATGACCTGTACGAGGCGGAAGCCACACAGATAGCGGACAAGTTCGAGGAAGTGCAGCAGCTCATCCACGTAAGGGACACGATGTACCACAGCCTGCAGGCACAGGCGGATGTCGCCCACACGGGAACATCAGACCCCAACCTTATCGAGGCGACCATGGAACAGACCGGTGTGGATGAAGTGACCAGCATGGAAAAGGATGCGGCGGAACTGTGGTTCACCTCCTTGACGGCCGGTGTCGTCGTGGGAATAGACAAAATCATCATGCTGATTGCCCTTGTCGTGTTCCGCATAGGCTGGTGGGCGACGATCTACTGCCAGCAGATATTGCTCGGTATGCTGACGATATTCGGCCCGTTGCAATGGGCGTTCTCTCTGCTGCCGAAATGGGAAGGTTCCTGGGCAAAATGGCTGACACGTTACCTGACGGTACATTTCTACGGGGCCATGCTCTACTTCGGAAGTTTCTATTAGCTTGTATCTTATTGATTATCAATTATGTAAGTTTCGCAAATTCGTTCGCGTAACAAATGTGCAACAAAAATCCGAAAAACTATTTCCCTCGTATTTAACACTATTGTAATCGAATGTTAAGAATCAGACTTGCAAGTATGAATGTTAAATCTTCATTTTCCGTCAGATGTTTTTGGGTTGGCATTTGGACTGTCACATTAGCCACTGCAACCGACAGAAATATGCTTGTACACTCCAATATTCAAGGTTGTGGCAAAGTTTGCAAATTTCTGCTGTTATAAAAACCTGTATGCAAGGTTAAAAGTGAATGTTGCCAATGGAATTTTGCCGCTGTATGACTTGTACACTTGGTGCGGAAAACCGACATCTTTTGAGTTGGCATTTTAGCTGGATATTTGTCATATAAATCACTGTTATACAATTAGTTAAAGCTAAATTGAAGTATTGTTTTCATATCCTTTTCGCTTTAACTTTGCACTTGCCAACCTAAAGAAACACAAGCGGATGGCAACGATTAAGAACAACAATTAAACAGATAAAGACTATGTGTAAAACAGAACAGAACCCGAACGAAACAGCCTTGCTCCGAAAGATGGTGGACGGGCTTAAACAGGAGGTTGAAAAGGTTAAGAGCGTGGTGTATGCCTCAAAGGAAGTGCTGAACTTGGAAGAAGCGGCAATGTTCCTCGGCATATCCAAAAGCTCGCTCTACAAGATGACCCATAACCAAGTCATCCCTTATTTCAAACCGAACAACAAAATGGTGTATTTTGAGAAATCAGAGCTTCTGAAATGGCTGCGGCAGAACCCGGTCGCATCACAAACACAGGTTTCGGAGGAAGCACAGGCCATCATGCGTAAGCTCGCCCGTGCGGATTGATTTTCCCTACATTCAATAATTCATTGATATGACAGACAACGAACCATTGCATATGTCTTTTGACAATCTGCCCCGTGCCGTGGCAGAACTCCACTCCAAAATCGACACGCTTACAGAAATGGTGGAGAAACTAATGTCGGCAAACGCCGCACAGCCTTTGCCGGAGATAATGACAGTGGAGGATGTGTCAGCCATGCTGTGCAAATCCGTTTCCACCATCTATGCCATGACTTCCGAGCGTCGCATACCTTACCGCAAGCAGGGCAACAAGCTCTACTTCATGCGCACGGAAATTAGGTCATGGCTCAATGACTCCGTAGTGCCAAAGGATGCGCCCAAGCGAAAAAGCGTGCATGAGACCAAAGACTGCGGCAACTCTCCTGACGAATCGGCTCCCGAAAAAGAGAGCGGACAAATCGAGGAAGTAACCGGAACACAAGACATGCAAACAGGCGTACCCACACCGGATAACTGCGCCGGACAGGAACAACAAAATCCACCTTACATCATCGAACAAAGGACGCATTCAAGAAGCGGTGCGGAGATTTTCGCCGTGCGTTTCTCCAATGAATATGAAGCAGCCGGAGAACGGAAATTTAACCCAAGAGCACGGGAGTTCAACGGCTACTGGAGCGACTACGGGAATGGCGGATATGTGTTCAATACATCAGCAGACGCAGAGAACTTTGCCGATGCGATAACAGGGAAAAAGGGAACCGAGCAATCCCCAACCGATGATGCGGGGGAACAATGTCGTAACCACAATTCATCATGGCAGCCAACGCAAACGGACATACTTTAGACGGTAATACCTCTTATACAAAGGTGGAAAATTGGGCATGGAATGAAGCATTTATAGGGGCGTTTTTTAGGGCTGGCAAGTTAATGTTTTCGTCCACGAAAACTACGCCACCAACGGCGACCCGACCATGCGGATAACGGCAAGACCGGACTGCAGCCCTAAAAAACGCCGAACCATTTGTAACAGACAATGACAAGCGGATGACAGAACAAGATAATAATCATAAAGGAGGCCGCCCCAAGACCGTAAAGGGTAAGGCGCGGACTAAGACCTTATCCACACGGCTCACGCTGGCCGAGTGGAAAACAGTCATGAAGCGAATAGCTGATGCAGGCAAGAAGCCGTCGCATTTCCTGCGCGAACTGCTACTTCACGGCAAGGTCGTGGCGGCACGGACACAGGAGGACAGGCAGCAGATAAGGATGCTGGAGGGTGGTTGCAACAACCTGAACCAACTGGCGAAGATGGCACATCAACAAGGCTTTCCGAGAACCAAAGAAAAAATCACCGCCCTGCTGGACGAGTTCAACAAAATCATCGCGGATATATGATAGGCGACTTGAAGAAACGGGCGAGCTTCTCCAAGCTGGTGAACTACGTGAACAACCCGAAAAAGGCAAGGCTCATAGACAGCAAGGACGTGAGGCTTGATGACAACGCAGCCATCGCAAGGAGTATGCAGGGGCAAGCGGATGACAAGCCGGGGCGCAAGCTGAAAAATCCGGTGTACCACATCTCGCTGGACTTCGCCCACGAGGATACACTCAAGCTGACGGACAGCTTGATGGCTGAAATCGCCAGAGAGTACATGAAGCGCATGGGCATTGTGAACACCCAATATATTGTATGCCGCCACACCGATAGAGAACATCAACATTTGCACATCGTGGCCAACAGGGTGGACAACGACGGGAACACAATCAGCGACCGGAACGATGCCATACGCAATGTGGCGGTATGCAAGGCTCTCACGAGGGAATACGGACTGTATTTCTCCAAGGGCAAGGTGAATGTGAAGCGTGACCGTCTGCGCGGCAAGGACAAGGTGAAATACCAAATCCATGATGCCGTCAAAGCGGCCTTACCCCGTTGTAACAGTTGGTCGGAATTGTGCGACAGATTGGCCAAGCAGGGCATCGGGGTGAGTTTCAAGTTCGACAAGTGTAACGGGAATGTCGTTGGCGTGTCATTTACCAAAGACGATATTTCGTTCAGTGGCTCACGGATAGACCGCAGCATGGGCTTTTATAAGCTGGACAAGCAGTTCGGAGGCCGTATCGCCGAGGGCATGGAATGGAGGAACAATCTGTATCATACACGGCCAACGGCTGAAAGCGGGATAAACCAAACGAGAACCATATATAAACCGGAGCATCCATTTGAACAGACGGATAAGGCCTATTCTACCGATGGCCATGCGGAAACATCCGGCAGCGGAACTTTCGCCGATGCCGATACGAATACAGGCATAGTCCAAGTGGGTATCAACGCACTTATCGAGTTGTGCGTCCAACCTCACCAAGCCAAGGTTTCATCCGGCGGAGGCGGTGGAGGAAACGAAAGCGGCTGGGGCGAGAATGACAAAGAAAAGAACAAGTATAAACCCAAAAAGATGAGAAGATGAAGGACAACTTACAGAACTTATCCGACCTTATCGGGGCATTGGCAGAGGACATCGAGGAAATCAAGAAGATACTGGCCGCAAAGGACGCTTCGGACAAGGACGAGGCAGTGAAAAGGCTTGCGGTGAAGCTGGAGCCGGTCATACGTTTCTTTGGCGGCAGCACGCCGGAGAACATCAGTGACATTTTCAGGAGTAAGGAAACCATCGAGGCATACAAAAAATCATTGGGCGGTGAAATGATTGTTAGCTTGCAGGAATACACCGATGCCAACGACAAGAATATGCGCGAGCGTGGCATCCCCACTACCAAGGATTTGCTCTATAAGATATTGGAAGTGCTTACTGACCATGTGGAAAAAGACAAACAGGTTTCACAAAAGGCACAGCAAAAGCAAGGCTTCACACGGAAACTTTGTCAAGCTATCCACTTTTACAAAGTTACAAGCGGAATCAGGCGGCTATGGGACAAAGTACCCGATGGCTGGTACAAGAACCCTTATGCATGGGCTGGCATCGTTAGCACACTCGTGTTCTTTGCCTTGTTTGCCATTAGTTGGGTGCGATGGCATGAATACCGGGAAGAAAACAGACGGTTGAAAACGGTTGCAGATAAACACCAAGTGACCATGTTCATGCTCAACGAGCTATACCCTGAACTGGCAGTGACCGTCGGGGCATACGAGAAACTGGTGGAAACGGTCGGTAAGGATTCCACGCTGACCGTATTCAACAGGCAGCTTAAAAAAGTGAGAAATGAAAACGAATCCAAACAATAAAAATAAAGTGAATGGCATCCATCAAGGTAAAATATCGTCCTTCCGCCACAAACGGCAAGGAGGGCAGCATCTACTATCAGGTAATCCACAAGCGAACAGTCCGCCAAATCGGAACGGACTTCCGCGTGTTTGATACGGAATGGGACAAGGAAGCATCGTCCGTCCGAATCATGCCTGAAATCAGCGAGAACAGGAAACGGTATCTCCACAGCGTTGCGGAACATATCGGTTGGGACATCCGGCGGTTGCAGGCCATCATCGCACAATGCGACAGGCAAAGCGGAACATACTCCGCAGACAATATCATAGAGAAGTTTAACGGACAGATGGATGGGCAATCGCTATTCAGTTTCATGCAAGGAGTTATCGGGCAGTTGAAGCAGCTTGGCAAAGTACGCACGTCGGAAACCTACACCGCAGCCTTGGCCAGTTTTATGAAGTTCCGCGAGGGGCAGGACATTCTTCTGTGCGAGATAGACAGCGACACCATGATGCTCTATGAGGCATGGCTCAAAAGCAAAGAAATCTGCCCCAATAGCACCTCCTTTTATATGCGCATACTCCGCGCCGTCTATAACCGTGGCGTGGAAAAGGAACTGACAGAGCAGAAATATCCGTTCAAGCATGTTTATACGGGTATCAGCAAGACAGTGAAACGTGCCCTCCCGTTGAAAGCAATAAAGCGCATCAAGGAACTTGACCTGACCTTGAAACCGCATCTGGACTATGCACGGGATATGTTCCTCTTTTCATTTTATACCCGTGGAATGTCTTTCATCGATATGGCTTATTTGAAGAAATCGGACTTGAAGAACGGCGTCATCATATACCGCAGGAAAAAGACGGGGCAGCAACTGACAATCAAATGGGAGAAGTGCATGGAAGACATCATCACCAAATACATCGGCCGCTCCACAACACAATATCTACTGCCTATAATTACCAACCCATGCGCAAACGAGCGGACGCAGTACCGCAATACCATCAGCCGTATTAACGTGGCACTGAAAGAGGTCGCCCGTTTAGCCGGGTTGAATATGCCGCTGACCATGCACTGCGCGCGCCATTGTTGGGCAAGCATCGCCAAGAGCAAGAACATACCGCTTTCGGTCATCAGTGAGGGGATGGGGCACGATTCGGAGGAAACCACGCGCATCTACCTTGCATCGCTTGACACAAACGTGGTGGACAAGGCTAACAGCCTAATCTTAAAAGACTTGTAAGTGCAAAACTTCAATGGAATCTGTTTAGCAAAAATCGTAATCTCTTGGTAAGAGATAAATGTTCGTTGCAAATTTACGAAATATTCTGCAAATGGCTATGTTTATTGGGCAGATTTTTTTATTTCATGAATAAAAGTTCGCTCAATTCTGTTTATTTGTTTTGCAGATTTTACAGTTGTACAGGATAAAATCCTGATAATCAGTAACAAAATTCTTTAGCTTTATCTCTTACCAAGAGATACTATAAGTTTATGAGAATTAACAGGTATGAATAATATAGTGAATAATATTTGGGAAGAAGAACATTCAAGCAAAAGGCGAGTTTGTATGCTAATGATAACTCATGCGTGCAACTTAAAATGTAGCTATTGCTATGAAACCCATAAGCAAAACGCTTATATGACTATTGATTTAGCTAAAGATATTATCTTAAAAGAGGCTAAAATGATAGAGAAAAGTGATCAATTTGATGAAATTCAAATTGATTTTATGGGTGGTGAACCCCTTATGAATTTTTCATTAATTAAAGATGTGGTCGAATGGCTTGAAAGCGGTGCTATTAATGTTCCATGGGTATGCTTTGCTTCAACAAATGCAACATTAATAAATAAAGATATTAGAGCTTGGCTCAAGGAACATAAAAAGTATATGATTCTTGGGATAAGTTATGATGGGACAAGTAGGATGCAATCGAAAAATAGAGGTACTGACCAATATGATATAGATTTAGACTTTTTCCATGAGTTATGGCCTGAACAAACTTTTCAGATGACCATTTCTAAAGAAACACTTCCATTTCTAGCAGAAGGTGTTCTTTCTGTACAGCATAGAGGTTATGAAATAAATGCTTCGTTAGCACAAGGCGTTGATTGGACAATGGAGGACGCTAAATTATATCGAGAACAATTATGTTTGTTGAAGGAAGCGTATTTACTGGATGTAAACCTAAGACCATTTAATCGCCTTACAAGATATGTTGATGTTTTTAACCTTGCTCCGACAGAACGAAGACAAATACATGGATGTGGAAGTGGATTAAATATGGTGACTTATGATGTAGACGGAAAAAAATATGGTTGTCATATGTTTACTCCAATAGTCTTAGGTGCAAGAGCTATAGGAGTTGACGCTATCGAATGGGAAAAGTCTGACTTAATGGCTGACCCATATTGTGAAACTTGCGTTCTTAGGAGATTTTGTCCAACTTGTCCTGGATTTAACTATAAATTTCGAGGCAGTTTCGCTTCACGTGATAAACGTTGGTGTCCTTTAGTATTGGCTGAAGCAATGACAGCTTGTGAATTTCAAGTAGAAAGAATTTCCATGATGGATAATCTTACAAAAGAAGATGCAGAACACGCTCAGACAGCAATAAAAGCATACAATATATTAAAAGAGCTAGATATAGAAACGAGCAAAAGCCCATATATAATATAGAAAAGGCATAAGCCAATTATAATTTATTAATTTATTAACAATTTAATTTGGAGGATTTCGTATGAAAATGAATCTCGAAGCTCTCAAAGCACTGGAAATGAAACTTGCTGAATACAGCAAGGTTAATGGTCCGATTGCTGAGCATATGGCTCAGAACTCGAACACATGCACAGATTGCTACCAGACTGGCGGCGGTGGCTGTAAGGGTACTTGCCGTGGTACATGTGGTGGTTCTTGCAATGGTCGTTAATCATTGATTTAGAACAAATTGAAAAGCAGGGGGTATATCATATCCCCTGCTTATTCCTATTTTTATAATTTGCTAAATATAATACCCTATGAATAAGTTATTTATTATCTTACTTTTCTTTTGTGGCTTTTCGTTTGCTGCAATGGGACAAACATATAGCTATAAATACATTCATTCAGTTAAAGATGATGTAAAAATACCTGGCTTATTGACCAAAGGGACCATTTTCTATTTTACATTCACCAATCAAAAAAGCATGTGTTATTTAACAGATAAAAATGGTGTATATTCTGGTGGATATGGGCAAAATTCTTATAAATATATTGGAGAAAGGAATGGAGTTCTAGTTTATAAAGAGTGTAATCAAAATATGTTTCGTAACGGTGAAGATTTACTCTATTTTTCACCAGATTTCAGTCGGTTAAATTGGCGATGTGGATTTGATGATTATAGTCCTAATCCAAATGATCATGGTTGTCTAAGGGTACTTACTTATGTAGCAAATCCTGATGCAATAGATGTACCTAATGGCTTGTATTGATTTTCTAGTTGATTATAGTGTGCATTTAGATTTTTTATATGAAACGCTCCATACTTCTTTTATTAAGTCATAATTGTAATCTTTCATGCAAATATTGTTATGAGAGATTTAAAGACTCTCGGAAGATGAGCCTTAATGATGCCATAGAAATTTTAGATAGAGAGTTTTCTGATGATTGTGAGATAACAAATATAGATTTATTAGGTGGCGAACCTCTTATGAATTATGAGATTATTCCCCCGATTTGTGAATGGATATGGGAGCGAAAGCCTAACATGCAAGTTTTTATCAGGACAAACGGTACTCTTCTCACAAAAGAAATGAAAAGATGGTTTTCTTCTCATTCAGAAAAAATTGGTTTGGGATTAAGTATTGATGGAACACCAAAAGTGAATTATTTTAACCGTGGAGTAAAAGATGCTGATATAGATTTTTTCAAAAAATATTGGCCTGAAGTGCCTGTTAAATTAACTATTTTCCCTCAAAGTGTAGATTCTTTGTTTGATTCTTTGACTTTCCTCTATAATAAAGGCGTGAATGTTATTGGAGGACTTGCACAAGGAGTTGCTTGGGATGAAAAATCGTGCGCTACGCTAAATCAACAAATGAACAAGATTGTTGAATTTTATCTTGAAAATCCGCATATTCCCATAATAGAGCCTCTTTTTAATTTAGCTTTTGAACATTCGTATGCTTTCCCTAATCATACAGAAAAACCATGTTGGGAAAGAAACATCGTACATACTTACGATTGTGATGATGATTTGTTGCCCTGCCATATGTTTTCGGTGATTGTCCAAGGAAAAGAAAAACGGGAACGTATTTTGAAAGAAGCAGCTAACATAAAAGAAGAATTTATAGATAAAGAATGTAAAATATGTCCTATACGGTGGAGTTGTGTAAATTGTATGGCTTTGAATTATCAGCATTTCGGGAAATTCAGCACTAATGCAAACAAATTTTACTCCTGTACGGCTCATAAAATATCAGCCTATTGGTCTGCCTCTCTTTTGACATCAAAAGCCTTAAATAATTTAATTGACTTTTCTAGAAAAGAGAAAATAGAAGCCGTACAGAAAGCTATAGACTATTTAAAAACATTTAGCAATGAATGATATACTTAAAATAAACTTTTCAGACTCTATTAATACTGCTACGGCCAAAAGTTTTGTTTGTAGCCTTGAAAAGTTATGTTTGCAATATCCTAATGCAGATACTCTTGCTATCAGCATTTCTTCCCCAGGAGGTGATGTTGATGTAGCTATAGAGTTGTTTTATTTTTTGCGTAGTTTGGAATGTAAGGTTCAGACTATTAATACTTCATACGTTAATTCTGCAGCAATATTGATTTATTTGGCAGGAGACATTAGAATGTGTCATGTTGGTTCAACATTCTATATACATTCAATATCGAAACGTCTTAAAGGCGTTTATGACATTAAGGCTCTTTCAAGGGAAGTGAAAGAAATGTCCGTAAATACGGATATAGTATCAACAATATTGGAACAACGTACAAAAAAACGTAAAAGTTATTGGAAAGGATTAATGTCAAAAGGATGTATTTTAAAAGCTGAACAGGCATTAAAGTTAGGTCTTGCTTCAACAATTATAGATAGTTGATTCTCATGAAATTATCTTTAAAATGGCTTTGGTTATATTCCTCAGGATTTAGGATTAAACTACTTGTTATAATTCTGCTCAATATTGGTGGGATATTCTTTTCATTAGCATTTGTAGAATCAACAAAGGTTTTTATTAACGAAGCTATTACAGGAAAGGATATCATTTTTTTTATTGCTGCAACTCTTATTGGGTTAAAAGCAGCACAGTTGCTTTGTGAGCAAGGTGAAATTTATATTCGCACATTGTCAAGAGCACAATTTGAGAATAGTTTGGAATACAAAATGTTTTGCTCTTTGACCAATAGTCAGATACAGGCAAAACAAAAATTTCATTCTGGAGATGAAATTTATAGACTTTCAAGCGATGTAGGAATTGTTGCTGAAAGTATGATATACACATTCCCTATTTTAGTTTATTCTGTAATACAACTGATTGCCACTTGGGGATATCTAATGACAATGCAGCCTATCTTGACCATATTTATAGGGTTAATCTCGCCAATTATCATATTTGCAGGTTATTATTATACCCGCCTGTTAGTTCCAATCTCAAGAAATGTTCGACTTGAAGGAAGTCATGTAAACAAATATATACAAGAACATTTGCAGCATCATGAGCTTATTTCGATAATGCAACAGAACGAATATGTACAAAATCAAGTAGCTAAACTGCAAGATTCATTTTTTAAAGTTTTAAAATCAAAATTTCGTCTAACAATAGGCACTGATTCTCTAACTGAAATTGGATTTGCATTAAGTTACTTGATCGTTTTTATTTGGGGCATTAATGGTTTAAGTAATAAAACTATATCTTATGGTGATTTTTTAGTATTTATTCAGCTCGTTGGTCAACTACAACGCCCTGTGTTCATATTTAAAGAACAATATCCATCTTGGATTGCTTCATTTGCATCAGTAGAGCGTTTGATGGAGATAACTTCATTACCTCAAGAAAAACAATCAAATAATAATCAATTTATTGATGAATGTCCTGGTATTCGCTTTAATAACATTTATTTTAAATACCCACAAAATGAAAGATGGATTCTTGAAAATTTCACATATGATTTTAGCCCTGGTTCAATCACTGCTATTTTGGGTGAAACTGGGGCGGGTAAAAGCACCATTATAAGGCTCGCTTTAGGAATTTTAGTACCGCAACGAGGTGATATTTCCATATATAGTGATAAAGAAAACATTAAATATAAAGTTGGAGCGTCTACTCGCTGTAATTGTATATATGTTCCTCAAGGCAATAGTATTATAAGCGGCACAATTAAATATAATCTGTTACTTGGTAATGCAAATGCTACAGAATATCAGATGAAAGAGGCTCTATATTTATCTTCAGCCGAATTTGTTTTAAAAGATTTTCCTGACGGACTTGATACTGTTGTGGGAGAAAGAGGAATAGGTCTTAGTGAAGGTCAAGCGCAAAGAATAGCCATAGCTCGTGCTTTATTAAAGAAAGGAGGTTTACTATTATTGGATGAACCTACCTCCGCTCTTGATTCTGAAACCGAGAAAAGATTTCTTGATAGATTGATAAGAAAATCTAAGAATAAAACAATGATTATCATTACACATAAACAAGAAATATGTGAATATGTATCAAACGCAATAACAATTCGTAAAAATAATAAGTAACAATAGTGTGATAAACAATGGAAAAATGTATTAGGAAATTATGCATGTGCGGAATAGTCTGCTTATGCTGTTCTGTTACCATTTTTGGCCAAAATCATAATGGTACAGATGAAAATCGGATGCGGAAAATTGAAGGAGTGATTCTTGACGCGAACACCCAAGAGCCTCTGGCAGGTGCCAATGTCGTAGACCCCAAAAGCCGGAAAGGGGTAATTACAGATATAGAAGGGCATTTTACATTGAATATCGGCGAAAATTGTAAAGAACTGGAAGTTTCTTACTTAGGCTACAAGACATTGGATGTCAATGTCGGGAGCCGTTCAACCTTACGGATTTTATTGGATGAGAACAGCGAATTGCTTGGGGAAGTGGTTGTGACCGGTGTCCAAACGATAGAAAAAGGGCGTGCTACGGGCGCTTACAATATCGTAACTCCCGATGACATGAAATATATCTATTCTACCAATGTAAGCGAAAAGCTGGAAGGAGCCGTGCCGGGTCTTTACGTAGATAGGAACAACGAGATAACCATCCGCGGCTTGAGTTCATTGAATGCCACGACAAAGCCCTTGATTGTTGTTGACGGTTTCCCGTTGGAAAGTTCTGAATTGAATCTGAACCCTAATGACATCGCCCAGATTACGGTATTAAAAGACGCGGCTTCTGCTTCCATTTGGGGTATCCGTGCGGCTAACGGTGTGATAGTAATCACCACAAAACGTGGGAATCAAGGGAAAATAAACGTAAACTATTCTGGTACGGTGACTTCAAGCGGCAAAGTGGATTGGGGCGATTTGCATTTCTTGTCTTCTGACCAATATGTACAGGCTCAGTTTGACTGCATTCTTGACCAAGGGATAAGCACTACCGCCTATGGCGGGTTGAATGAGCTTGAAAAAATTTACAGCCAGTACAATCATGGCAACATCACGCTGGATAACGCCTGGGGGCAAGTGCATGAACTGGGCAGGTTCAATAACGCCCGGCAAATAACGGATAATTTCTATCGCCGTGCTTTTACCCAACAGCACAATATCTCCATATCAAGGGGTGGTGAACGCTCGTCTACTTATTTGTCTTTGAGTTATGACCAGAGTAAGGCGCGTGAAGTAGGCAATGAATACAATAAGTTCAATCTGTTGTTGAACAATGATTTTAAATTGCACCGCACATTTACCGTCTCTATCGGATTGAGAGGCACATACCGTAAAGCCAAGAATAACGGCATGGACATGACCAGTTATGAACCATGGAAACGCATTTTAAATGATGATGGTTCTTATTATAATGAATATAATGGAATATCTGAAGAGTGGGCGTCGGAATGTGAGGCATTGGGTATGCGTGACTGGCATAAGAATTCGCTCGAAATGTTACGGATGAACGACAAGCAGACAGAAGATTATAATCTATCGACCACATTACGCTTGAACTGGACTCCCGTAAAGGGCTTGGAAATCACCTCGCAAGGAAGTTACGAGTTCGGGCAAACCCAAGACACCCAATTCTATTCGCAAGACCATTATACGACACGTAACCTGACAAACCAGTTTACCGAAGTAGAAGTAGCTGACGGACATCCCGTAGCCATCATCGAGAACCATTTGCCTGCCAGCGGAGGCATTAAGAACCTAGGGGATACGCATCTGCATTCGTACTCGATACGCAATACGGTTTCTTATTCGAATACGTTCCGGGATTTTGCTTATAAAGTACTGGCAGGGAATGAGGTCTATTCGTTGGAAGACAATACCTATTCTAACTGGTTATGGGGTTTTGACCCGGAATTGTTGACCTCTCAAAGCGTTAATCTTGCAGCATTGCAAAGCGGAGTAAACGGCTATAACGGACGTGTCCAGAATTTGGACGAAAGCTATGCCCCTTCTTATGCCGAGACGCTGGAGCGTTATGTTTCTTATTTCGGTACCGCGAATATCAGTTATCAAGACAAGTATGATGTTTTTGCCAGTGTCCGCCTTGACCAGACCAATTTGCTGACCAACGCAAGCAAGTTCCGTAATAACCCTTCATGGTCTGTCGGCGCTAAATGGGACATCAACAAGGAAAAATTTTTCCATGCCGATTTTGTAAACGCCCTATCGTTGCGTGCATCTTATGGCTTGACGGGAAACATTGATAAGAGTACCGGACCGGATATTGTGGCGGAAGCGGTGTCTGACGGTTCTATTCCTTCTTTAAACTATTTAATGGTAACGAATCCGGCTAACCCTCAATTGGGTTGGGAAAAAACATACAATTGGAATCTGGGCGTTGATTACAGGTTGCTCAATAACCGGATTTCCGGAAGCTTTGATTTCTATCACCGCTTGTCAAAAGGCTTGTTGGCGGACGTGGATATAGACCCGACTACAGGCTGGAGTACAATCTTCAAAAATTCCGCAACAGTCCGCAATGTGGGATTAGACTTGTCTTTGAACGCTAAAATACTGGCTCATACTCCAGTGAAGTGGGATATGACATTGAATTTGTCGTACAATAAGAACCAGGTGACGGAAATGAATTATGCGCCAAGCCGCAGGGGGGCATCTAAGGGCAATCCGATGAAAGGGCAACCGATTGGCTATATAGCGGTACACCGTTATGGAGGATTGGACGAAAACGGCGAACCGACATTTATGAAAAAAGGCGATGACACTAAATATTCGTATATGGATATGGGGTTGCTGGAACTGGAAGATTTGGATTTTGTTGGGACAACCAATCCGCCGGTATTTGGTAGCCTTTCCAGCAATTTGACTTATAAAGATTTCACTTTAAGTTTTATGATAACGTATCGGTTTGGGAATAAGATGCGCTTGCCGACCCCATATTCATCTATGACGGGATTGTACAGCGAATGGTTCGGGGAAGAATATCGCTGGATTGAAGGTGAAGATAATTCAGGTAAATGGGTCCCCAAATTATATACAGCCGGATATGCGCCGACTAACCGTGATGACTGCTTGTTATTTAGTGACCAGATGATAGATAAAGGCGATGTGATTTACTTCAAAAGCATAAACTTAACCTATAATGCTACACGTTTGTTGAACCGCATAGGTTTGAGAGGCGGCTCTATCAGCGTCGGCGGGGAAAATTTAGGATTTTGGGCTGCCAATAAATACCATTTGGACCCTGACCAGCTGATAAGCGGCGTTAATCCGTGGGAAATGAGTTGCGGATTGGGTAAAACGCCTCGTCTGGTTGTAGGATTAAACATTAACTTTTAATATTGTCGATTATGAGAAAATACATATTCTTACTTGCCGCCCTGCTTAGCTTGAACTCTTGTCAGGACTTTTTGGATGAAACTCCTAAAGGAACGCTTATCCCTGAAACCGTAAATGATTTCGGTATGATATTGGATAATTATAGTTACGATAACTATATAGCTTACGGACAATGCCTGACCCTGATAATGTCCGACGACTTTACCATACCCGATGACAAGGCGTATAAATATGCTTCATGGGGGATAAATGCCTATACATGGGCCGACCATCTTTTCAGCGTCAATGATGATGAAGACTGTTATACCAATTTTTATCATGTCATTTATTTATGTAATTATATTCTGAATAATTTGGCAAATGCTCCCGAAGGGACTGAATTTACCCGCTCTTACGTGGAAGGAGCCGCAAGATTCCATCGTGCTTACGCTTATTTTAATTTAGTGAATCTGTATGCAAAACATTACGACAAAAATACGGCGGAAACAGATTTGGGAGTCCCTTTGATGTTGGAAGCAGACCCTAACATTACAATCGGAAGGGCAACCGTCCAGCAAGTGTACGACCAGATTTTTACCGACCTCAACACGGCAAAAGATTTGCTTACTGAAGAAAAGCCTGAATATTCTTTCCGACCCAGCCAGGCTGCTGTATATGCTTTATTGGCAAGAATTTATTTGTATCAGGGCGAATATGAACAATGCCGGGAAGCTGCCCGTACTGCAAGAGAACAATGGAACGAACCTTTTGACTACAATCAATATGAACTGGAAGATGTCAATCCAGATTTTGGCATAAGCGGATATTCGTATAACCGTTGGGAAGAAGCGGATATTATATGTTACAAGGGTGAAGGGTATGGTCCCAATGAAGATGCCGATTACAATTTATCCGATGAACTGATTGCTTTATTTGATAAAGAGACAGATTTGCGGTGGAAACTCTTCATTACTTCCTATCCGCTGTTTTCGGGGGATGATCCCAATGGGGACACTCCTCGAACCGCTTTTTGGTTTCCGAACAATCGTGGACTAAATGTAGGGGAACTTTACTTGACAGAGGCGGAAGCGTGCGCACGCATAAATGAAACAGATGACGCTTTGCGTCTTCTGAACGGAGTGGCAAGAAAACGCCATGTGGCAGGCACCTATACAGATATAACTGAAAGAGACCCGGAAAAATTATTGAATTTGATTCTGGATGAACGCCGCAGGGAGTGTATTTGTGAAGGAACTCGTTGGTTCGATTTGAAACGCTTGAATAAAGACCCCCGTTTTGCTAAAACCATTACTCACACGCTTTATGGTGAAACATATACTTTAGAGCCGGATGATAATCATTATGTATTACCTATACCGCTTATTGTGACGAATCAAAATCCTCTGATAGAACAAAATCCACGTTAACTATGTTCTGGGATGAGGGTTGACAGGCTTATCTGCCAACTCTCATTCTATTTATAATCTCTGCCTTCAAGCAAGAAGTTGTTGTTTATCAATATGATTCCAATTAGTTTTAAAGTCGCCACGGATAATACCATTAGTATTGACGGATTAAAATATTTCTTCTTTATACGTACAAATAACCCTAGAATTGTTCCGAAGCTAATGTTGAAAATGATTATTTCATTTTCGTTTCAAATCAAAATACAATAAGCGGGTTTTCAAATGCTCGCCTTGCGGAATATCATAATACAGCTTTTCTAACTCTTCCGTCTTGTATAGAGGAACAAAACCGTTTTTTTCATAATATCGAAGCACCTTTTCATCATTGTAGGCATCTACCACGATAAAACGGCATCCAGTTTTGTTGTCCTCATGCCGGAACCAATCTTTTATAAAGGACATCAATTGCCGTCCGATATGGCTCGGTGTGTTTTGAAATTCACGGCTGACTCCTAATCTTCCAATCAGCACAGCCGGGTAACTGCGCCCCCTTTTAGGATTTACGATATTGCGCTGGAAGCGGTTTTTATCATTAGAGGACATCAGTTTGGTCTTGACGCTGTCATTCGACAATGTGAACAATGCTACAATGCGGTGTGGGGCTTCTATCGTTATCCAACAATAAGTCTTCCCCAACAATTCTTCCGCATACAAATCGGCATCATTGAGGAAAAAATCGTCAAGGTCATTCACGCCACAACTAAATGGAAGACAATTTTCACGTACTTCCTTGTTGTAAGCGAGCATGACGCAATCATCATACAAGGAAATCTCGTTCATGCTTAATTGAAACGGAATGAACGGGATTTCTCCAACACTTTCTGCAACCGTTTCTTGGCTGAAGCCGACAAACGGGGTGTTGCTTTTATTGCGTTCTTGTCAGCACTTCGTACAAAATCTTCTGCCGTAGCACCTTCCAAAACCGGGATGTTCTTAATCGTTATGGCCATAATCGTAATTTTTATACAAATGTACTACTTTATTATTACACAGCAAAATAGTGCGCAACTTTTTACCGTTTCAGACAATACCAATCCATTAAGCCAATCCATTAACATTTCCGCATTATTTGGAAAAATAGTTTGAAATCCGGCTGATGGCTTCGACCTTTGTTTCCATCACTACATCCGCATAAACCTGCGTTGAGTTAATGCTCGTATGTCCGAGCAACTTACCTACCGTATAAATATCTCCCCCTGCGGCCAATGCCAAGACTGCGAATGTATGGCGGCTTGTGTGAAAGCTAATATTCTTTGCCACCTTTGCGGCAGCAGCCATCTTTTTCAGACAACGGTCACAGGCACTAAGGCAAGTCATGTCAAATACCTTTTGGCTCGGCTTGCATCCGTTTCTGTCCGGCAGTAGGCTTATCGCTGATTGGGTCAGAGGTATTACCACCTGTTTGCCTGTCTTTTGCATGGCCTTTACCGACACTATCCAGCCGTTATCTCCTTGCCTGATGTCACGCCATGTTAACGCGCTTACATCGCTGTATCGCAACCCAGTGAAGCAGCAAAACAGGAAAGCCCGTTTGGTCGTTTCATTGACGGTGGGAGCTTCGGCAAACGCTTTCAGTTCTTCTTTGGTCAGGTATTCTTTTTCGGCCTGTTGCTTGCCGATTCGGTCTTTCCGTTCCAGCGAGTAGAACGGATTTCTATCCAATACGCCCTCTTTTACAGCCGCATTGAGCATACGCACCAACGTGGACTGGTAGAGATGCAGCGTATGGGGCGACATTTCCTTTGGATTGTCGGGAGATTTGGTATTACGGTAGGTATGCTCTATGAAATCAATAAAGCCGAGAACAAAGCCCTTGTCTATATTCGACATCAGCAACCGTGGCCTGTGCTGGTGCTGCAAATACGCCTTTATCACATTTACGGTTGAACGGTAGTTACGGTATGTGGATGCGGCATAAGCAGGATTACATCTAATCCCCTCTATATGGTCGGTAAGCCAATCAGCAAACACACGTTTAGGGAGTTCCGATTGTTTGTCGCCGTTTGTTTCCGTTTCTTCTTCAATGCCGAGCATCCGTTTGGACTTTATGGCGTTGGCCTTTGCCATAGCAGCCTCATTTAGCCTTTTCGCGTCCGGCTCATCATCCGGTATGAGGAACAGATTAAGGTATTCATTCCATCGCTTTCCCTTGTCGTAGAAGTCAAGGTATATTGAGCGGCTTCCCGTCCGAAGCGTCCGTGTTCGTATCGTTATTTTCATCTTTTTCCCTCTGTTTGCTGTTATCTTGAAAAGAAGTTATCTACAAGTCCGACCGTTTCTATCTTCTTCTGGTCAACTATCTTTGCGTAAATGGATGTCGTGTTCACGTTGGCATGGCCGAGCAGCTTGGATGTTGTGTAGATGTCCGCACCGAGCGTAAGCATCATCGTGGCGAATGAATGGCGGCTGCAATGGTAGGTTATATGCTTGGTTATCTTTGCGTTTTGCATCCACTTCGTCAAGTTTCGTTCGATATTGGAAGCTCCTGCCGGGAGCATGAAAATAGGCTCGTCGGCATCATCCTTTGGGTAAAGGCAATCCAAAGCCTCCTTTGACAGAGGCACGTTCAACAACTTCTGCGTCTTTTGCATCCTTACCCTTATATATAAGGTATGCCCGTCCGGTGCCTTGATAATTTTACCCCATGTCAAGGAGCGCACATCGCTCAACCGAAGCCCGGTAAAGCAGGAAAACAGAAAAGCCCTTTTCACATCCTCACGGGGGCATGGAGCGGCCATTGCCGCTTTCAATTCTTCCAATGTCAGGTATTCCCGGATACTTTCCGAGGGCTGGTATTTCTCTTTCGAGGCCAAGGATTTCAAAGGATTGGAAGCCAATATGCCCTCTCGGACAGCCTTGTTCAAAGCCCCATTCAACACAGCCTGATGGTGGTGCGCAGCCCCGTTGCTGATGGTGCTGCCGTCCTTGCGCACACTGTTTTTCGCATAGCGCAGAAACGCGATGAAGCCACGGCAAAAGTCCGCATCCACATTTGTCAGTACAATATCGGGCTGGCACGTTTCATTTAGATAGGTTTCGACTTTAAGCCGCAAATCCCGTCTGCCTTTCAAAGTGGATGCAGAGAAACCGAATTTCTCCTGTTCGTACTCTTTCAGGAAATCAATGAGGGTGATGCACGACCGCTTGACCTTGTTCCACTGGCGCACACCGTGGTTCTGCAAGGCTAAAATCCGCTCAGCCTTGATTTTCCCTGCCACTTGCATGGCGTGGGCATTCTGTTGTTTGTCAATCGGTGTCTGTTCCGGCACAAGGTACAATCCGAGGGATTCAACCTTGCGTACCCCTTTCACATAGACATCGAGATACAGGCTCATATTTCCATTCGCCAACCTGCGCTTTCGGATGCGCACAGGCTCTTTTACCTTTTGCACTTTCTTCGGTCGTGCCATGTTCTTTTCCCTTTCTTTGATTTTATTTCAACAGGAGGATTTCTACCTGTCTTACGAGGGCAAAATTAACAATTAAATCTGTTACGCGCAACAAATATGCAACAAAATATCGTTAAAACTATGGCATTTTATGCTATTCAGGTCAAAATAAGAAAATGACATAAATACCTAATATAAAGTGTTTTACATTACTTTTCTTTCCTATTTTACTCCTTTATTTTCCATATTAGAACCCTATACTTCGTGGGCTTCTATGTATTGCTCCTTTTCGACATCGTGCTGTGCATCCAGGTGGAAAACCTGACCGCAATCACGGCCAGCGAGCAGACAATGGCGGCCTACCTGCAGAACAGTTTCTTCTCCGCCGGTTATCTGATGGCGGCAAGCATTGTAGCCTTGAAATGTCTGAACCTTGTACCTGACCTTGCGGCGTGGATGATACCGGAGGGCGACACGGCCTTCAGTACGAGAAATTTTGGAGAAGGCGTGGCACAGCAGGCCAAGATGACAGCGACAGGCGGTATCGGGGCAATCATGAGATAAGATAAAAAACATATAAACAACAATCCTTAAAAATAAAAAAGTATGAACGTACAAGAACAAATCAAAGAATGGTATCAAGACAGACGGTTCGTGAACTATGTGAATATGCGCGTACAAGAAGAAATCCGTCATGTATCGGAACAACGTCCCGACCAGAAGTACAAGGAACTGGACGATGCCTTTGACCTGGATGATCGGTATTTCGTCCCACTGACGACTTATCTGACCTATCGCCTGCAACTCGCCAAGTTGCAGAAAAACAGATCGAAACGCAGGCGTGGCATCTGGTGGGTGTTTGTGCAGATAGTCATACTGAGACTTTATACGGAAATCACCACCAAGGAGTTTGAGAAACTCCAAAAGGAGTCATACGGAGCAATCATACCGATGCTGCACAATGAATATGTAATGAAGTTGAATAGAATAAGACAATAAACCGATATGATTATCAAGCATCTGGAAAACAAGATACGGCTGGTGGGCATTATCTGCACGGCTTTTCTCGTGGGATGTGTCATCATCAGCGTATCGAGCATCTGGACAGCCAGGACAATGGTGTCGGATGCACAGAAAAAGGTGTACGTGCTGGACGGCAACGTGCCCATTCTTGTCAACCGCACCACAATGGAGGAAACGCTCGATGTGGAAGCCAAAAGCCATGTGGAGATGTTCCACCATTATCTTTATATTAGTTTTCCATCGGAATAGATGAGAACTGAAAAGAACTTAATATCATTATATATCAATGTTTTATGAGATTTATTCAAAAAGATGATGAGTTCTCATTTTCGCTAAATCGGGTTAATTTTGTTACTTTATTTGCGACTATTTTGTTACTTTGAAAAATAATTTGTAGTTTTGTATCTGCAAAATGACCATATAGTAACAAAATAGAGTTTTATGACTGCACAGAAATCGCATATCACACTTAAATACAAGGAGATAGACAGCGGAAAGAAGTCCGCCTACCTTGACTATTACAAAGACGGCAAACGCATCCGCGAAGCCCTCCACCTCTATTTGTTACCCGAAACTTCCAAGAGGAATATCGCAGCGAATAAGCGGACGATGAAGGAAGCCGAAGCTGCCCGTGTCGCCAAAGAAAGCGAATTGTTTGCCATGCGTTTCGGTATAGATACCAAAGAGCCGTCAGCCATGCGTATTGGAGAGGCCATTGACGAGTACGAGAAATTCATCCTTGGCAAGGGCGATGTTTCCACTGCCAATAATATAAGGTGTATGAAAAAGGCAGTAAACGCTTACCGGGGATTGGACACGAAAGTGGTTGACATTGACGAAAACTATTGTGACGGCTTAGTTGACTTCCTGCATAAGGACTACACGGCACAATTCGGGAAAATCAGCATGACCACAGCAAGGGCGTTCATCTACCTTTTCAGCAGTACGCTCAACAAAGCGGTGGCCGATGGTATGATAGGTGTAAACCCGCTCCGCTTCGTGAACATCCACGGTCGTATCACAAGGGAACGTCCGTTAAAAAAGTTTCTGACAGTTGATGAAATACGCTCTTTGATGAATACCCCATGCCCTGTAATGTCAAGGCCGCAAGTCAAACAGGCTTTCATGCTGAGCATCTTCACATACTTGTCTTCTGCCGATGTCCTCTCTCTCAAATGGAAAGACATTAAGACGGATGGAGACAGGGCAACCATCGAAGTACATTCAAGGAAGTCATCCATTCCCCTGACTTCCGTATCAATGCGCTGGCTACCCGAAACAACAAACCATCGAGGGCTTGTATTCAAAGGTCTGCCGAAAGGTACTGAAATCAGGAACATCCTGTTGAAATGGGGGAAGAACGCCGGAATAAAACAGCCATTGAGTTTCAGGCTTGCACAAAATACCTTTATATATCTGTTGCTCACCACTGGCACCGACATCGGAACTATCAGTTGTATGCTTGGAATGACACCCAAGACGATGAAAGGATATATGAAAATGGTTGCCGCTACTCGCATTGAGAATAAGGGAAAAACCATAGAAATCGAATAATCAACAAAAACATAACACCATGCCCAGACCGAAGAAAGTTATCAAGGCGAAAGAGCCTGTTCGCATCCGCTTCAAGGAATTGCAGAACGGGAACAAGTCCATCTATCTGGATATTTACCGCAACGGGAAGCGGACGTATGAGTTCCTTAAACTTTATATTGTCCCGGAGATTGACCCGGCAAGCCGCGCCATGAACCAACACAACATGGCTTTGGCGAACAAGATTAAGGCAGACCGTATCATAGAACTTACCAACAGCGAAAAGGGAGTTTCAAACGCCACGTTGCGTGGGCGCATCAAGTTGTCGGAATTGCTCGACCTCTATGCAAGATGGCTGGAGGACAACGGCAAAAAGTCATCCCTCCGTGGTGTCAATTCCATACGGAAAGCAACATTACAGTTCCGTGGCGATGTTCCCATCAGGATGCTTGACAAAGATTATTGCATGGCCTTTATGAATTTCCTGCGGAACGATTACAAGGCACGGACGAACCGCCCCATTTCCATGACCACCGCCACCGGGTATGTCACGGTGCTTAGTGCCGTGCTGAATTGGGCAGTGCGGAACGACTATCTTTCTGATAATCCGTTCACGCATATTGCCGCTGCCGACCGCATCCGCCGCCCCGAAAGCAAACGTGAGTTCCTACAGATTGACGAACTGAAAAAGCTGATTGCAACGGAATGTCCTACCCGTCCTGCCGTGAAGCAGGCTTTTCTGTTCTCCTGTTATTGTGCCTTGCGCATCAGTGATGTTATCGGTCTGACATGGGGCGACATCCACAAGGACGGCGACCAGTGGAGAGTGTTCACCGTCATGGAAAAGACTAATGACCCGATATATCTTCCGCTATCCAAACAGGCGATGAAGTGGTTGCCGGAACGTGGCGATGCAAAAGACGAGGACAAGGTTTTCGACCTTCCTTCTGAAAGCCGTATCTGCATTATCCTTGACAAATGGGCGAAAGCGGCTGGCATAAACAAGCACGTGACCTACCATATCAGCAGACACACCTTCGCGACCATGATGCTGACATTGGATGTTGACATTTATACCACGAGCAAGCTGCTCGGCCATAAGAACATTTCCACCACGCAGATTTACGCGAAGATTATTGACCAAAAGAAAGACGAGGCGGTCAACCGCGTCAATGACATTTTCAAAGACTAATCCCTGTTGTATGCGATGAAACGATTGTCCGATAACTTTCTTACGATGCTGTTGCCGCTTACGGTGGTAGCCGCAACCGCATTCGGGTTGGTAGCCGCCGTTGCTTTCCGTATGGAAGCAACCACGGCTGCATTTGTATTTACCGCCTTGTCAATAGTCGGCTGGATTGTTTTAGTTGTAGAATTTTTCCTTTTGTACGACATCATCATAGACAAGTGGCTTTCCAAAGACCGCTCTGTTTTAACCGCCTCTTGGTTTGTGGTTTCATTGTTGATTGCCTTCATTCTAACGCCTGACAAACACATGGAGTGGAGTACGTTCATTGTCATGGCTTCACTCTTTGCCGTGCTTTTCCTGCTGCCCTGCATCATCGGTATGGCTTACGGAGAACGCCTAAAGTTGTGGTTGCGCCAACGGTGGAACAGGTTTGTTCCAAGCAAGCGACAGGCTGTTGACAAACAAGTGGAGAAGCAAATCGAGGCTGTGCTTTCAACACCTACGCCGCCAGTTGCGATAAAGCAGGAGGATGAAATCCGACACTACGACCATCTTATTTCACAAGTTCAGCCGGAGCAGATAAAGAAGCTGCCCGAAATGTTACAGACCAACGATGCGCTGTTCTTGCTCGTGCTGTTCCAGGAGGACGGTTATTTGGATGCGGACTTCCAGCCGCTGATGAAAAAGGAAGATGACGAAATAAACCAGACGCTCTATGCCTATATCGCCAATGCCCTATGCGCCGCCCTCAAAATCAGGAAAGGCAAATGGGTAATCTTTGAAAAGTTCTGGCCGCTCAACAACGGCGCACAGTTGGCGAGCAACCTCAAAGCCGCCTCCAAAGACAACCCGTCCGAACACCAAAGGCATATCGCCAAGTTGTTGCGCAAGGCTACGCGCCTGCGTCCGAGACTTGACACATACGACCTTGAAGAGTTCAAAAAACTCTGACCGAACTCTTTTATAAATTCCTTTTCTTGTTCCCGTCATTGCAAGCCGATGGCGGGATTTTTTATGCCCGTCCGTGAACGTCCGTGTTTCTTTCCGTACCGATGGCTTGCATTGTATGGATGATTTGGGATTATGGAGTGTTTAGAGTTCCTTTATACATCGTTTTGGCCTCATTTATACTCGCATTTATAATCTGCAAAGTGCTATCATAGTGCCATTTACATTGATTGTTCTTAGGATTTGCCGCCATACCTTTGCATTGTCGCCACGACAAGGGCGCAGTCGATTATCCATTAAAAATATACGCATATGACAGAGCAACGAAAACTTTTAAGCACCAAGGAGGCGGCCGAGTATTGCGGCTTCAAGCTGTCCTACTTCCGCAAGCTGATGATGCGCCGGGTTATCCCGATGTACAAGCCGTGCGGTAAGCTGTGTTTCTTCAAGAAAGAGGATTTGGACGCTTTTCTGACAGGTGTCCGCATCTCATCCCAAGAGGAAATCGCGGAAGAAGCTGACCGCTATCTTACAGGCAGGAAGTAAACAACCTTTTTATTCACATCAAAAACCAATGTAATTATGGAACAGATTAGAAACATGGAACAGGCCGGAGCAGTTTCGGTCGTTCCCACCGAGAAGAAGTACGAGAGTAGAAAACGTGAAGCAAGCGGAAAGGATGTGTTGGCCATCCGCTCGTTTCTGGAAAGCCTGAGCGTTTACGAGGCAGACGCATTGCGTGTGAGCATCGCCATCGCTGACGGCAAGACTACCGCATCGAACATTTCAGCGGATGACCGCCTTGCGCTCAACCGCTATCTTAACAGCGGAAAGGACAACGAGCGTATGACTGCCGACAATGCGCAGACACATCGGTTGAACCGTGCGTTTCAATTATTGGAGCGTGTATCGGAATTTTGCGACAAGCGGCAGTTGGTCACGGTGAACAGGTCGTTGCTATCCATCGCCGTGGATGCAGCGGACATCAGTCGTGCCGTTTCCTCACTTGACAAGCGTCCTGCACCGGGGCAACCGTTCCCCAATAATACTGGCACCAGTGGCGCAGGAAAGTGACCGTATGTGATTGGAAAATTCAATGTCCGATGTAAAACCCACTATGGATATGGCTGCATCCCGTTCCTTTTCTTCCCTTATTTCGGGTTGGAACATATTTAGGAACGGTCGCAGTTAATCAGCAAGATAGTTTTCTACTTACACATTACACAAAAGGATGAAGCCGTGCAAGGGAACAACAAACAAGCTAACAGGCAATTCCGTACATACACTTGTACGGCTTCATTCCACTCTGGCAACAGAAGCATCACATTTATATCACAGTTATAACAACAAGATTTTATGGACAAGGAAAAATACAGTTTCTTGCGCCCGACAGGAATTGAAACATTTGCGTTCATATTCTCCGCAGGTGCATTACAATGGTTGCACGGAACAACAACGGATGATGACGGCAGGGAAATCGGCAACTTCACATTGTTTGCCGACCTCTTGGCAAGGATGGCACTTGCGGACGGTACGGCCAAAGATTTCCACCGACCGCTTACACTTTCAGTCGGTCAGGCACAGTATTCCGAAAAACAGCTATCGACACAATGGAACATTGGCAGGAAGCGCATCCGCCGCCTGTTGGACGAACTGACAAGCCTGGAACTCATAGACACTTACCGTTCAAGGGTAGCGTCCGTAATGACATTCCCGTGCCTGTTGCAGTGGATGGCAAAGGATGGCAGCGTAGTTTCCAACCCGTTCATTCACAAACAAAGGGAAAGGATAGAACCGCTCTGAATGGCGACAAACGGGCTGACTGGCTGATATTTGGCTTTTCCGTTGTTCCTCTTTCCGCAAGCAGTCTGGCAATAGTTTGCCTATTTACTGGTGAACGTAAGAGAGGAATGGCGTAAAGCGTCAGCGTTCAGTTTCGAGATATGCCGAGGTATTACCGCCTTTGGACGGTATTACCACGACTCTCTCGCAACAGTCTGTCAGACCGTTGTTCCTGCCGCTCGCAGGCTCGCACCATCCCCTTTTTTAAGCAACAATATTACAACCATTTCTAAAATATGCGCAGTATGAATCACAAAGACATTACCGAAGAGGAATCTAAACAGAAGAAGCCTGTTGTAAAGCGTGACAAGGTCGTAGTTACCAAGGTTACGAAACAGGAGCTTTCACTGATAAAAAGCACCGCTGAACAGTGCGGCATGACACGCAGCGACTTCATCCGGGCAAGGACACTCGGTTACAGGCCAAGGCAGCGGCTGTCCGATACAGAGCTGGGCGGTCTGAAGCAGCTCGCATCCTGTCGGGCAGACATGATAAACTTCGCTAACGCTCTGCACGGATTGACCGATGACGAGAAAGTCCGACTTTTCCGTCACCAGCCCACCATGCTTGAATGGTACGAGAAAGTGGCGGCAATCACTAACCATGTAACAGACTTCTTGCAGTCCGCACAGACTGCGAACAGTTACCCGGTAGGTACAACGGATGAACTCGACAAGGAGGACGATGTATGATAGCCAAGGCAAAAGCTGTAGCCCACGGCATAAGGGCAATGCTGTATGTGTCGGGCGAATCGAGGAACAAGAAGCATCCCGAAAAAATAACACGGATATGCGACAACTTCATGCCGCAGGGTTTGGATGCAACGGGTATCTGGACGGAAATGAAGTTCGCCACGATGAACCACCCGAATATCAGAAACAATGTCATTCGCATGGAGATAAGTCCGGCAATGGAACATACCAAAAACTTTACGGTCAATGACTGGAAACAACTTTGGAAAGACTTTGCGGTGGCTTTTGACGAACAGGTTATCCGTGACAAGGACGGCAAAACCGTTTCCGACAATACAAATGTATCGGGCAGCAAGTCTTCCGTATGGCTGCATGAGGAATCCAAGAGCGGCATACCGCACCTACATGCCATCGTCAGCCGGGTGGACGAAGACGGGAACATCAACAACGACCACGCCATCCACCTGCGGGCACAACGAGCGGCGGAAAAGGTTGCTCTGCAAAGAGGTTGGACAACCGCCATGCACGTGCATGAGGACAACATCCCCGAAGTCAGTGCCGACTGCATAGAAGTCCTGCGTGGAATGTCTTCATGGTCTTGGGAGGATTACACAAGACGGCTTGCCACCAAAGGCTATAAGCTCTATCAGCGCAAGGACAAGGAAGGTCTGATACGTGGTTATGTACTCATAAAAGGCAATGCGAAATACAAAGCTTCGGAACTTGGAAAAGGTCGTAATCTGACCGCATCACACCTCCGGCAAACTTGGGAGAGACTGCATCCTGAACAGGTCAAACAAAAAGAGGTAGAACCAAAGAGGCCTGTTGTACCGACATCGAGTCCATCCATTACCAATGAGACAATACAGAAGCCACAGCCTGTTGCACAACGGAACAGACCCGTTTATGAGGAGTATCTTTCATGGCAGCCAGGTCGCCAGCGCACGGAGTTCGAACACGAAGGCAAGACCTACAACCGCTATCTCCCGGACAAGGTGATTGATTGTCTGAATGATGAGTTTGATTATCGGGAACTCGTCAACTGGCAGGCTTTGCAGAATTTGACTATGGCCTTTTTTACGCTTGTGGCTTCTCCATATGGTGAGGTTACTGGCGGTGGCGGTGGCGGCTCGCAGTCTGACCTCAAATGGGGACGTGACCCGGAAGAGGACGAGATTGATTTTGCCCGCCGTTGTGCGCGCGAGGCTTCGTGCAGAATAGCCGCACAAAAGAAATCAGGAATGAAACGATGATGACAAACCTAAAAAACACCAAAGACAATGAAACAACCTGATACATCAGCTCTCCGTGAGCGGTTGGCCGATTATACACCCGAACAGGAACTGAAGCAGGACATGCAGGATCTTGACGAACTGACCGAGAAAGTCAGCGGACAGATCATTGCCCTGCGAAATCTCCTGCGGGAAGCAAAGGAACTCCGGGAGGAAATGCACGACATACACGGCAGTCTGAGGCATACTGCCCAAAGGGAACGGGTGGCTATCAATGCCTTACTTGCGGCCAAGGACAGTGCGGACAATATCGTGAACGGCATCTGTAACGCCATTGTCAAAGCGGAGCAACATACCGTCATCAAAGCCCAAATCGACACGGAAGAACTTGAAAAGGTAAACCAGTGTTCCTTAGCTCATATCAAAGCCGAGGAAGAACTTCTGGAAAGACACAGTAAAAAGTTAGCCAAATGTCTCCGTAGCAACGAAGGCATCTGGCTTTCTTCCCGCTGGCTCATATTCATGATTGTAGTACAAGCGGTTTTCTACCTTGTCGTAATTCTGTGGGCTTTTTGCAAAAAATAAGACATACCATTACTTACCCAATGATTTGAGCATTTTTGTGATGCAACGCTTCTTTTGTTCCATGTTGGGATGAACATAAAGGTTGAGCGTGGTTGAGATATTGGAATGACCTAACAAAACACTCACTGTCTTATAGTCACATCCGGCTTCTATGCATCGAGTGGCAAAACTATGACGCAACCCGTGATATTTCAATTTGGGTATGTCAAGTTTTGTCATCAGCCCGTTATAATAGTTGCGGTATGTACGTGGTTCGGTGGGATGCTCATCATTGGTAAGCACATAAAAATCATCATTGACGACCTTTTTCAACGGCTTGATCATGGCAAGCAATTCCTTACTCATGGGTATTTCTCGGCATGAATTTTTTGTTTTGGGAGTGCTGATGACAAGTTCCGTGTGCTTTTTCTCCCCCTCAATGAGATAGATACGTTCGATAGTGCGGCTGACCGTTATAGTGCTGTCGGTGACATTAATGTCACTCCATTTCAAGGCGCATATCTCACCGATTCGCAAACCGGTACTAAGACTTATATAGATGCCAAGTCCCGTGAATGTAAAATGGCTCTGGATATGGTTTAGTATCTTTTTGTGATTGGAAACAGAAAGAACTTCCAACTCTTTGTTTGCTGAACTTGTGGGATATTTGATGTCCCATTCATAGTAGTTCATCCATTCATTCTTCACTCAAAACTTCATCACCATTTTAAGGACTATCAGAATATCCTTAACCGATTTGACACCCAATCCGCTTTCAATCTTCTGCAAGACGAAAGCCTGTACACGTTGTTCCGGGAGCGAATCATTCTCTCCGAAAGCTGGAAGAATGTGGTTCTCCAAAATCAACACGTATGCAGCCATCGTGGACTGCTTCACATAAGGCCGCTTGTACACTTTCCATGCAGCCGCAATTTCTCTAACTGTCTTGTGATTCATAAAATTCCGATAATTAATTCTCATAATTAGGTCAGTTTACAAGGAACTACACGCAGACCGTGAAACGGGCTGCTGACAACA
>ERZ791605.15-NODE-15-length-153304-cov-14.163101_pt1 | contig 153304 bp, 125 predicted proteins | sample MGYA00509965_ERZ791605 | MGnify/ENA primary metagenome ERZ791605 (study PRJEB30046, sample SAMN00791923) | human gut metagenome | study: EMG produced TPA metagenomics assembly of the A metagenome-wide association study of gut microbiota in type 2... | reverse complement strand
CCTGAAAGAGAGGGACTCATGAACTTAAGAGCAAACCCACCATATTTAACATAATGGTTCTTATAAGTACTTGACTGGAATGGTCAGGTATTACTTTTCGGAACGTTGACGCGAAGCTGGGTACACAACAGCGATTTCACCAACAGAAGGAAAGCATTCAGGAGGATTCGAGGTGAGTTCTCTTGTTCAAGGATTTTGGATGAGTTTGCCTGGTCACCACACAATTTCAGGTTTCAGACCTTTGAGGCTGCCAGTGTGTCAAACGCCATAAAAGCACTTTTTTCTGTTTACCAGCAGACACAAAGCCACTACACCGACGTTACCACAACGGGCTGAAGGTCTGCCATCACCTGGTGATATTCACGAGCCTGACCGCCACTGTTTCGTACCATTTCCCAAAACAATGTAAACAGCCAACCCACCAATCCCTTCTACGCTCCACCAGAAGCGCTACAGTGCGTTATCCCCCCAGATGTAAACTGACGTACCGATAATCCACGACATCCCACAGCGCGATACAGGAACCACCAGAGGACATCTGTTTTAGTTTTAATGTGTCTTTTTTATTTTTTGTAAAAAGATGGTTCAGAAAGTGGGTTGTGTTTAGCACCCATTCAATTGGCGGATTCGCCTAGGCCGCGCCATTACTGGCTTCGCTGCATGCACCACACCATAACGCCCATAGGTACAAACTTGTGATTTGTACGTTTAGTGACCACTTTAGCATGATTAACTACGGATTATAGGCTATTTGAGGTGTATTTAATCTACTTTGTTCGCAGGATAGCCAATGATAAAGATCATCCACCAAATTTTCACAGAAAACTAGTATAGGGTTGCCAATCTTCAGCCAGCGCGGAGAATGGTCGGTATTTTCAGATGAAAGCGGGGGAGGGAGATGATCAATTCTCGGAGCGGATCAGGTGCCTGGACCGCCTCAGGTGTTGCCGTCGATTGTGCCATTGAAGCATGACGCGGACATATCAAACCAGAAGTTTTCATCGGTGCGTTGGTCGCTTGGATGACTTGGAAAATTCTCACCCGGTGATACCTGCACGATTTTCGTGTACCCACCCCCTCGATTTTCGAGCACCTACCTGCACGATTTTCGAGTAGGGGGTAGTCGATTTTCGAGCACAATAATAATAAATAACAATCTCCATAAAAGAACTGATAAGAAAAGTACCTCCAGGTCGAGAGCACGGAATGACGGTTGGTCATTCTGTTAGTTTTAATAGTGATGCTTCTGCATCGCTCCGCTCTGCAATGGCTGGTCAGCCACTTCAGATATGTTTGTGGTAAGAAGCTCACCTTTGCTGACGTGAAACAGCCGCGCCATCTCGTGACCTTCTAACCCTCGTTAACACATCGCTACGCTCTGTGACTCGGGTAACCCGACAGGCTACGCCAGAGAGCTACGCTCTCACTCTGTGTGGAAGCTGCGAACTTGTTCGCCATATGTGGATCGGAGCACGGCGGAGAGGACTGCTTTGCATCTGTCCGGTTCACTCCGGGGCGGCGCGGGTTGTCTAACTGACTTCCTCAGCGCCTCTCTACGGCGTTTAAATGGTGTGGGTAACACGATGGTACTGCTATAACGACGAGTCCCCGCAGAACGCGTCACAGAACGATCTAGCACTATTGACAAAGATTTTTTAAACTTGTAATGTTATGGTGATTATTATGCATTATAAAATGCTACATGATAATGATTGCTATTTACAAACAAATCTGATACAATAGATTTTAGTAGGGTAATGATTTACCTACGAATCCTCGAATAATTCTGCCGTCATCACGACATTCCTTGTCAACCTCACGGCATTACAAAATGGGTTACAAATAGAACCTCCGCGAATAATTCTTTTAACAGAACGGAGAACCCAATGAATAAACCAAAATCCCAACGTCTCGACCTGACCACTATGACAGGCGAGCAGATCGCTGATCTCATCCTGAACGGCAAATACACCAAATCAGCTTTGTGGGCCTTCATTAGTAGAAACGGCGGGGCAGACGCTGTACATGCTCGACTTCCTCAGATCGCCGTCTGCCTGCAAATCCTGAAGCAGGCGCGGAAGAAAGCGAAGCAGGCACGAGTGGTTAAGACGGTGCTGAAGCCTCTGAGCAATAAATATGCTGAGGGTAATTCCTTAACGCAAATCCTGAATCCTGTGTTACAGGGCTACCGCGAGCTATATAGAGAAAAACTGAATCTGGACCTGACACCAGAACAGGTGATCTTGCTCTTGATCGCCACTGATGGTGTGGAACGTCTGGAATCCTACGGTTACACCTGTGCGGGTGACTTCCCGACCGCAACCGCAGTCTAACAACACTGAACAAAACCTGAGCCGGTTCGCCTTTGGGCGACCACTGGCGGGAGGTCTTTTGTACCTAAAACGAGGAGGACAACTTGAATGAACATCAAATTTCAACAGCACGTTTATCAGGCTCTACTAGCTGAGGCCAAAAGGCAGGACAAGCCCCTGGCACGGCTCTGTAATGAAATCTTGGAGACTGCCGCGAACATTTTCGACAACACACCAGACATCAAACCAGCATTAGCCAGCAAGGCGACACTTTACGGAGAACAGAATGAGCAAACAGAACCGGGACAGTAAGGATTTTGTAAAACTTGAATACAGCATTCTCGACCTTACCGAGTACAACGGCCTGACCATTAATGGCAACATGAAAATTTTGCTATCTCTGGTTTACAGCTATGACAAAACAGGCAGAACTTATTACGAGTCTGTTGGCATGATTGGTAAACGTTGCGGCTGCAAGCCCGAAGCCGTTCGTAATTTCAGGAACAAGCTTCGTGAAGCGGGAATGATCACTTTTGAGGAAGAGCAGGGGAGAACACACAAAATTTCTCCGGTCGAACTCGATCCATCGTTGATGGTTTTTCTTGACGATCATAATTCCACGCAGGTGAGTAATAGAAAAGTGGAAACCGAGGAGAGCGGTAAGAATGAGCAGAAACGTGATGTGGAATCTTTCGTGGTGGAACCTGCCGCGCCTGTTGCTGGAAAACCAGACGGCCTACCTGTTGTGGATATTCCTGTCGATGCTGATGTACCTGCCAATGATGATGCGGTGAACGCTTCTGATAGGTATACCGATGAACAATTAGGCACCAAGCTGAGGCGATGGCGCAATTGGGGACTGGATGAAGAAGCAAAAGCGTTTTGTCTCTCTCATGGTATCAGCAGCGATGAGGACAGCATGAATCTGTTTATTCAAAATTATCATGTACCCGCACCGGAGTCAGTAGAACAACAGGTTAACGCCCCAGCAGATGAGCTGCCGCTTGATTATGATGACTCGATCCCTTTCTGATACTGGAGGAATAATTGTGTGATGTTGCCAACAGCCTGACGGCTGAAACCCTTACGGTGCGAAGCACTTTACCAGAGGTAAACAAATCCGGTGCTGACGCCCCTGATTTGTCCCGTTTTTACAAGGCCCGCTCTCGTGATACCTCGTTGATCGAGACTGCTAAAAAAATGCTCGTTCACGGTTACACCCCAGGCAAAACGGCGCTGCTCCTACGCTTGCCGTATGACCTGGTAAAAGGCCTTTACGATAACTCGTGGAATCCTCGCTGTCGCAAGATAAGTAATACCAGTCAGTACGCTACTAAGCGAATGGCCCGAATGTACTACGAATCCGGCGCAATGCTGGCAAAAATCTGTGCTGACCTTCAACTGCCTCTATTCACTGTGGTAACGCTGCTCAAGCGTGAAGGAATCACTGAAAAAGAAATGGCATCTCGAATGCCTGTTAGTGATGATCCGTTGTTCATTGAGTACCGGAAGACTATTTCACGCAAGCAGGCAGCGCCCCAACGCCGATCACCACGACTGCATTATTAATACCCCAGCCGGGGAAACTTGACCCTATTTGAATATTTATCCTTTCTGCCGTTAGCGGTAGCTGTTCTCCAATGGCTTCGTGACGGCCTGGACCTCTACAGGAAACATAACAATATGAATAACATTGAAGCAATCCGCGCCAGTATCCGGGAAGCAATGACCGCAGGAACAGACGAACCGGAAGATCTGAACAAATCCGCTGAAGAAGCATTGGCGGAGGCGGTGCAGAGTTACCTGTCCGCTTCGACTGCAACAGCCAGCGAGCCAGCCCCAAAAAGTGGTAAAACCATCAAGGAAAAAGGGATCGCTCTGTGCCACCAAGCCCAAGGTTATAGCGCTAATCTGCGTCCGGTAAGTCTCATGATGAAGGCAAGTCTTGATGAGCTAACACCTGAACAACGCGCCGCGCTTGAGCGTCTGGGTTACGATATCAATCAGGGGGTGTGATGTCTGGCACAAATAAGATTGTTACCAGCACCGTTAATGAAATCTCGTGGATCACAGACGATGCCTCATATCAAAAAGCCAAAAAGAAGATTATCTCGCTTAAGGCTGCTCATGAGAAACCAGCTAAAGCGCTTGAGAAGGCCCAGAAGCGGACCGTCCAGAGTGAAGGCAAAGCAGCACTAGCCGCAGCGAAAGCCCAGACAGCGAAGCTACGCCAGGCTGAACAATTGTCAAAACAGCAACAGAAACAAGCTCAGATACAAGCCAAAATGGAACGGGATGCAGTCTCCCACGCTAATAAAATGACCTCATTACAGGCGCGTCAGTTATCCCAGCAGGAACAGGCCGCACGGCAGAATGCCAGACTAGCAGCGATATCTGACAAGGTGAGACAGGCGAGTCGCTCCCGTGCAATGACCTACAATCCCAACATGCCTGGAGTTCACTCCGATCCATCTCTGGTGGCACGTCAAAATGCAGCGATGAACCGTGGTCACGGCGCTGTTGCTGCTGACATCGCAGCCACCAAAAAGGCGATGGCCTTGGAGGAGAAGCGTCAGCGTGAGAAAGAGGCAGGCCTTAAGCGCGAGGTGACTTATTACAACAGTTTGCGCCGTAGCGCTCTGACTCTGGCAAACGTGAACGGCGCTGACGTTGCAACCCGGTACAAAGCCATCAGTGCAGCAAAAGAGGCACTTAAAGCCCAGAAAGAAGAGCGCTATACGGTTGAAGAGACCCGCTTCGAAATGGCTCGTATCACCACCGAATTACGCAAGCAGGCTCGTCTGCAACAGCGTATGACCCGTGAGCAGAAAGCCGCAGGTGTTCGTGCTGGTCGTGTACGCACAGAAAGCCGTGGTGGTAGAGCTGGTCTTGCAGCTGCTGGTGTTATTGGTGGTGCGTCGTTAGTGGGTAGTATGGGCGTTTCTCGTGTCGGTCAGACCCTCCAGGGAAGCCTTGAGCGCTCTCGCGATGTGAAAAAACTCCAGCAGTACGGGATCAGCAACCTTGAGTTCGCTGCACTTCAGGATCTCTCGATGAGCCGTGTTGGTTACTCACTGAGTGCTGACAAGCTGGCTGACCTCAACAAGGACACAACCGAAAAGGCCGGGGAATTGTTAAACACCGGCTCTTTCAAACGTAACAAGAAAACTGGACAGGTGAATTTCAGCGGCGGTGGCGAGTTCGCAGATATCATCAACAATGTGCTGACCTCCACCAACGGTAACCAGAAGGTAGCACAGAAGGTGATCGGAGAACTGCAAAAGCTGGATTTTCCGACCTTCATCACTTACCTGAAACAGTTGCAGAAAACTTTCAAATGGACGGACAACCAGACCCGGCACCTGGCTGAGGCTGTGAATGATGGTTCGGTCTTCCTCGAAGTGTTCAATGATGAGGGGCAGGGACTTATCCAGCGTATGCATCAACTCTCTTCTGAAGGATGGACCCTATCTGATGCGCAGCAAGCCAACCTCGATAAACTGGCGGCGTTAGGTGCTGAGTACAACCGAGTGCAAACCAGCCTTGCAGATCATTTCTCAGCCTCGTTTGTTGAAGGCCTGGGGCAGTACGCTGCCAATACTGAAACTCTACGTCAGAAGATGACTGGACTGATCCCAATTTCCGATGCCCTCGGCGTTGCCCTTGGTGAGCTAACCACCAACATTCTCTCCTTCTCTGGTCGAGTCGGTGAAGAACTTAAGAAAGGCGCGACATTGCCGGATGCGGTGTATACGAGCGTGGTAGATGAATCTGCAAACGGTGCTGCCGATTGGATTAAGGAAAAGACAGGCTTTGATCCACGTAGCATCGGTCAGACGCTTAAGCAGATTTACCCGTGGCTGGATAGTTCAGCACCGAGCAATATTGGCTCAGGCACGGCGTATAACGATCCAGCGCTAGCGTTGAATGTTCCTAGCCTGAACTATCTGACACCCCAGCAACCGACGTTTACGGTTCCGACAATTGACAGCATGACGCTGCGACAGCCGATTCCTGTCAGTGTTACCGGGCAAGCGAACATTAATCAGCAGATGGATGTGTTTGTCCATGACGATAAGATCGCAGGGCTGGTTGATACCAAGATAAGGGAGAACAACCACGCGCAGAATAACCTCATCCTTGGGATTGCAGACTAAAATCATCGTTCCGTCGAAAATGGCGCAGCAAATTGGCCCACACGAGAGAGGGCCGTTGAATTCGCCATGTTATTGTTTTTGTTGTTGCAAATGATAATCATTCGTGTTAAAATAATATACAAGGTGAATTACAACAGCCAAATGTTTTCCCTTCTCCTTAGGAATCAAAGTGCGCTTTTCCCAGAGCGCCTTTTCTCATACAGCCAATATTCGCACCCTCTCACGGTAAGGTTAGGCCATTGCCGCTGGCTGTATCAGAAAAGATTTTCTCCGACCTTGGATCGGGGATTTGCCAAAGCCTTTCATCCTCGGAAGGCCGTCTTGCCAGACGAAAACTGGCATTGAGTGCGGCAGCGAAGATATGAGGTCTCCCGCTGCTGTGCTCCCTCATTCCTGAAGCGTGACCCGCCGATCATGCTTTCCAAATCTCTCCATCAGAAAATACCATCGTGAAGCTATTAGCAACGCATGTTGCTAACCCGTAAACGGGTGAATTTCATCATCTCCGATGATCTACCAACCGGGGCAGGCGTTTTCCTGCCTCCGGCTCTTTTTCTGTTGGGAATACAAATAAAAGAATGCCGTCCGATGGACGGTATTTTTTCAACACAACCCGGCATATTCGCCGGATTATAAAAATTGCATGGAGATACAACAAAATATGGCATTCGAACATGAAAGCAAAACCCCACAGGATGTATTGGTTTATACCGATAGCCCGATCTTTCATAAGCGCACCGTGATCTTTGATCTGGCTGCTGATGTGACTTGTGGTGATGTGATTAACCCGACCACTGGCGCGGCATACGTTGCAGCCGATGCTGATAACTGTGCTGTAGCTCTGCAAAATCAAATCGCTGGTGATGCCCGTAGCCTGGTCATTTCAGACCGTGGCTGTGTGTTCAATCCATCTGGTCTGGTTGTAGCGGCTGCTGCAAAAGATGCTGCTTACGCTGCCCTTGTTAAGCAAGGCAACCGCATTGCTGACGCAAACACTGCAATCTAATCAAGGAGTGATAACAATATGAAATTAAGTGATTTTACTAACCTTTCCGGTCAGTTTGTGAAGCCAAGCGGCGAGGGGTTCCTTCTGTCCAGCCTGGGGATCTTTACCAGCCGTCCAAGTGATACGCAAATCATCGCGCTCGACACACTGGAAGATGTGCAGCGTGAAGTGACCAAATCTGTTGCCCGTTATGGTTCTGAAATGTCCGGTCTAAACTTCCCTAAAGCGGCTAACGTGACTGTTCAGGCTCCACTGCATGTCTACAGCTCAACCATCACCAGCCAGGATTGGCAGGGGAAACGTCAGCCGGGAACAAATCGCCAGATGACCGCTGAAGATGTAGTTGCTAATCATACCCTGAAGCACTACCTGCAAACCCGCCGTGATGTTGAATATGCCATGGCGCAGAGCCTGCTTCACAATACTGTAGAGGCGACACACCTTCGTGAAGGTCCTGATCTGAACTGGCAAACCTTCTGGGGTATTAACCAGCCGTCTGCTGTGGTGAAAACTGGCATCAGTGCCAACGTTATTACTGAGATGCAGAACGCTGTCACGCTGCTGAAGAAAAATCTGGGTGGCTGGTCTTCCAGCATCAAGCAGGTTTATCTGCTAGCGAGTCCGAGTCTTTTCACCGCCATTCAAGGCAACCCAACCGCATATCAGGCGGCTCTGTTTGGTGCTACGTCCCGTGACATCATTTTCCCTGACACTTTGGGCGCATATGATCGATACAACATCGGGCGCGTAACTGTAGTTCAGGTTGACGATCCGCTATACGGCATTGCAGATGGTGAAGGCTACATGCTGGCGACGTTCTCCAATGTTGTTGAAGGCGACCTTTCACCTTATATGACTTACCAGACTCCGGCGAGCCGTCATGCTGACGTTGCTAATGGTCCGGTTTATCCGTCTTACCATTACGTTCTGCGTGATAAGTTCATGAATTATGAGGTGGTCAGCGAGCTATCACAAATTCAGATCCCAATGCGTCCAGACTTCGTTTTGAAAATTACGATGGATGACGCGGCGTAAGACAGCGTATTTTGGGGGCGCATTGCCCCCGCTGCAGGCGAGCCAAAGGAAAGGAGATACATATGAAATTAGCTTTGATCGGTACTGGCAACATGCCGCTGATGCAGTGGATTCTAGATGGCAAGGGCGATGATGCGATTATCAACATGTCAGCGTTAGCACGCAGGCTTGAGTGTAGTCGTTCCAGCCTACTTGACCGCATCCATACGCATGGATTCGACAGCGCTATTAGGTACTACCTCAACGAACAGCGACAACGAAAACTGAAAACATGAGAGCCGGGTTAATCCCGGCTTTTTTTATGTACTTTGCTGAAGTCAAAAAGATTGTCAAATTTAATGATATCTAATCCAGAGATAGCGTGATTAACATCTTTCATCATTGCGCCATGTTCATCATAAGCGTTACGTATTGCCATGAATTCTTCTGGTGTTATCTGTGCTTTAAGCAAAGCCTGCATGATGAGAGTCATCAGTTTTGAGATGGCTATTTGCGTATTACCAGAAGATCGAAGAAGGGCGTTGAATGGCTCCCAGGAAACCTTTTTAATCAGAACATTATAGTGACTTAACTTGATGAAAGAGCTACCAATGCGAAAGGTATTTTCCGTCATATCTTTCAAGGATTCTTGAATATGATAATAGCTTTCTTCGTCGGCTTTTTGTCCTGATTTCGCCAGTGTGTCGAGAAAAGTCATAATGCGGTTTAAGTCAAAGCGCATACGATTGTAACGGCTTCTGGTGCTATCAATTTCTTCTTTAAGAGCGATTGCTGAATCAATTGCCCGCTCCATTTTTCTCGTCTTCACAATCTCCTGAAGTTTAACCCCTCCGAAGATGACGCCGCCAACCACACTCAACGCTGTTACAGCATTCGAAGCGATAGAGATAATGTTATCCCATGCTTGTAAATCCATCATAACCTCTTTTTTTAATGCGGTAGTTGACGACTTAAGAGCATTCTACATGGCACACATTGTGTCACTCAACCTGTCACACATAGACCAAAAGGGCCGCTTTTACCGTTTACAAGACTTCCCGCTGGCATTACTATCCTGATCAGGGATTAATGAGGAGCATTAATCGCAAGCTTTTGATTTTATAGTACATGACTCGGGGTGCCCTTCTTTGTGAAGGCTGAGAAATACCCGTATTACCTGATCTGGATAATGCCAGCGTAGGGAAGTCACGGACCACCAGGTCATTGCTTCTTCACGTTATGGCAGGAGCAAACTATGCAAGTCGACCTGCTGAGTTCAGCGCAATCTGCGCACGCGTTACACCTTTTTCACCAACATTCCCCTCTTGTGCACTGCATGACCAACGATGTGGTGCAAACCTTTACCGCCAATACCTTGCTGGCGCTCGGTGCATCGCCAGCGATGGTTATCGAAACCGAAGAGGCCAGTCAGTTTGCGGCTATCGCCAGTGCCTTGTTGATTAACGTTGGCACACTGACGCAGCCACGCGCACAGGCGATGCGTGCTGCCGTTGAGCAAGCAAAAAGCTCTCAAACACCCTGGACGCTTGATCCAGTAGCGGTTGGTGCGCTCGATTATCGCCGCCATTTTTGTCATGAATTTTTATCTTTTAAACCGGCAGCGATACGTGGTAATGCTTCGGAAATCATGGCATTAGCTGGCGTTGCTAATGGCGGACGGGGAGTGGATACCACTGACGCCGCAGCTAACGCGATACCCGCTGCACAAACACTGGCACGGGAAACTGGCGCAATCGTCGTGGTCACTGGCGAGGTGGATTATGTTACCGATGGACATCGTATCATTGGTATTCACGGTGGCGATCCGTTAATGACCAAAGTGGTAGGAACTGGCTGTGCATTATCGGCGGTTGTCGCTGCCTGTTGTGCCTTACCAGGCGATATGCTGGAAAATGTCGCATCTGCCTGTCACTGGATGAAACAAGCCGGAGAACGCGCTGTCGCCAGAAGCGAGGGGCCAGGCAGTTTTGTTCCACATTTCCTTGATGCGCTCTGGCAATTGACGCAGGAGGTGCAGGCATGAAACGAATTAACGCTCTGACGATTGCCGGTACTGATCCGAGTGGTGGTGCGGGGATTCAGGCCGATCTTAAAACCTTCTCGGCACTTGGCGCTTATGGTTGCTCAGTTATTACTGCACTGGTGGCGCAAAATACCCGTGGCGTACAGTCGGTGTATCGCATTGAGCCTGATTTTGTCGCCGCCCAGCTCGATTCGGTGTTCAGCGATGTGCGAATCGATACCACTAAAATCGGTATGTTGGCGGAAACCGATATTGTTGAAGCGGTGGCAGAACGGTTGCAACGTTATCAGATCCAAAACGTGGTACTCGACACTGTTATGCTGGCAAAAAGCGGCGATCCGCTGCTTTCACCTTCGGCGGTTGCTACGCTGCGCAGTCGATTATTGCCACAGGTTTCATTAATAACGCCAAACTTGCCCGAAGCTGCCGCCTTGCTCGACGCGCCACACGCGCGCAACGAACAGGAAATGCTGGAACAAGGGCGATCGCTGTTGGCGATGGGCTGTGGCGCAGTGCTAATGAAAGGTGGTCATCTGGATGATGAGCAAAGCCCGGACTGGCTGTTTACTCGCGAGGGTGAACAACGGTTTACCGCACCGCGCATTATGACCAAAAACACCCACGGCACTGGTTGTACACTCTCTGCGGCGTTGGCTGCACTACGCCCGCGCCATACAAACTGGGCTGACACCGTACAGGAGGCAAAAAGCTGGCTTTCATCGGCGTTAGCCCAGGCCGACACGCTGGAAGTTGGTCACGGTATTGGTCCGGTTCACCACTTCCACGCCTGGTGGTGAGCACCGTACTATAGCTGCTTTGGTTATTGTCAGTCTTTGGCACTGACATTCAGGGATGAAACCAATGCAGCTGAGAATCACCAGTCGAAAAAAATTCACCGCTTTATTATGCGTTCTTGGGCTAATTTCCATCATTGCAATTTATCCGCGTCAGACGGTGAATTTTTTCTATTCGACAGCAGTTCAGATTAAAGACTACATCCACTTCTACGGTTATCGCCCGGTTAAATCTTTCGCAATTCGCATTCCTGCCAGTTATACCATTCACGGAATAGATGTTTCGCGCTGGCAGGAGCGGATCGACTGGCAGCGGGTGGCAAAAATGCGCGACAACGGTATCCGCTTACAGTTTGCTTTTATTAAGGCGACGGAAGGCGAAAAGCTGGTGGACCCCTATTTTTCGCGTAACTGGCAACTAAGCCGCGAAAATGGCATGCTGCGTGGGGCGTATCATTATTTCTCCCCGTCGGTATCCGCTTCAGTTCAGGCGCGATTATTTCTGCAAACGGTGGATTTCTCACAAGGCGATTTCCCTGCCGTGCTGGACGTAGAAGAACGGGGAAAATTATCGGCAAAAGAATTACGCAAGCGGGTAAGTCAGTGGCTAAAAATGGTAGAAAAACGCACGGGAAAAAAGCCGATTATTTACTCAGGAGCCGTTTTTTATCACACGAATCTGGCGGGCTATTTTAATGAATATCCGTGGTGGGTGGCTCACTATTATCAACGTCGTCCGGACAATGACGGAATGGCCTGGCGCTTCTGGCAGCATTCCGACCGTGGACAGGTAGATGGCATCAATGGTCCGGTGGATTTTAATGTGTTTAATGGCACGGTGGAGGAGTTGCAGGGATTCGTTGATGGGATTAAAGAAACGCCTTAAATAAGAAGCAGTGATATACTCCCACCAGACTCCCTGGCAGGAAAAAGACAAATGGAACAAGCGCATACCCAGCTGATTGCCCAACTGAACGAGCGTATTTTAGCTGCGGATAACACGCCGCTTTATATTAAGTTTGCCGAAACGGTAAAAAATGCCGTGCGCAGCGGGGTGCTGGAGCATGGCAATATTTTGCCCGGTGAGCGTGATTTAAGTCAGTTAACCGGCGTTTCGCGCATTACGGTGCGCAAGGCGATGCAGGCGCTGGAAGAAGAGGGTGTGGTGACGCGTTCGCGCGGTTACGGCACGCAGATCAACAACATCTTCGAATACTCGTTGAAAGAAGCGCGAGGTTTTTCTCAGCAGGTGGTATTGCGCGGGAAAAAGCCCGATACGCTATGGGTTAACAAGCGTGTCGTGAAATGTCCCGAAGAAGTCGCGCAGCAGCTGGCGGTCGAAGCAGGAAGTGATGTCTTTTTGCTTAAGCGTATTCGCTATGTCGATGAAGAAGCGGTATCGATTGAGGAATCGTGGGTTCCGGCGCATTTAATTCATGATGTTGATGCCATCGGGATTTCACTTTATGACTATTTCCGCAGCCAGCACATTTACCCACAACGTACACGTTCCCGCGTTAGCGCCCGGATGCCGGATGCCGAGTTTCAGTCACATATTCAGTTAGATAGCAAAATACCGGTGCTGGTGATCAAGCAAGTGGCGCTTGACCAACAGCAACGGCCTATTGAGTACAGCATTAGCCACTGTCGCAGCGATCTATACGTTTTTGTGTGCGAGGAGTAGTTCCTCGCGCGTTGGCGCACAATCACCGCCCCGATGCCCGACAACCCACGACGCCACTGCATTGCCCAGTAATACGGCATCCGCCAGTGGCAGACCAGAGGCCAGCCCGGCAAGTACGCCACCTGCATGACTGTCGCCCGCCCCAATGGTGTCTACAACTTGCGTTGGAAATGCCGGAATGCAGCCAGAAGCGTCGTTGCTGAAATACCATGCACCCTCTTTATCGAGACGAACGATCAACGGCGCGGCAAATTTCTCCTGCCATTGCTTGCCAAGTGTTGTTATCTCTGCGGATAAAGCAAAACGTTCGGCGGCAATCTCAGCCTCTTGACGATTGAGTGATACTAAAGGTCGACAGGCCATGATCCGCGCCAGTAATGCGTCCGGGATATCGCCGATACGTGGGCCAAAATCGATAAACGGCGTCACGTCTTGCAGCTTTTCCAGCCATTCCACTAACAATTCGCCGCAGGGCGAGGCCAGTTGATAACCGGAAAAATAGAGCAGGCTGCCAGGCGCAACGGTTAATCGCGCCAGCCACTGGCGATTCCACTGATTTTCCACACCGCTGAATGACATAAAAGTGCGTTCGCCATCCGGCTCAACCAGCGCCAGACACCAGCCGTTATCGCCTTCGGCGTTATCGATCAGGCTGATTAACCCCTCTTTCGCCATCCGGTTGCGAATAATCTCCGCCCACACGCCCTGACCGAGCGGCAAGGCATTACCCGCTTCGATGCCGAGGCGCTTTAACGCCACGGCAATATTCAGTGCGCAGCCGCCAACGTTAACGCTCTGCTGCTTCAGTTCGATATCGCACCCACGCCAGGGGAGGGCATAAGCGTCGGCGATCACATCAATGACCGCCGCGCCGACGACCATCACCGGCTGACGCGAGGTTAATTCAGGCAGCAGCGTGTGTAATCGAGCGCCGCTCATACCGCCTCCCGTTGTTGACGATATTTCGCCAGCGCTGTGGCATAGCGGTTGAAATCAAGCTGATTTACCGCATCCAGTTCCGCCTTTAATGCAGGATCGATAGCGTTAACGCCATGCAACGCGCCGCAAATCGCCGTCGCCATAGCGCCGATGGTGTCTGTGTCGCCGCCAAGGTTAGCGCACAGGACGGCGCAGCGATTCGGGTCGGTTTGTGCCAGTTCAACCAGCGCAATGGCGCACGGAACGGACTCAATAGTGCTGGTACCTGCGCCAACGACCTGGTAAAGCTGTTCGCTGGCGGATTCGGTGCCGTCGGCATTGCGCACAATTTTCAGCGCAATCTCCAGACGTGCTGCCAGTGAGGCGCTGAAGGTAGTGATGCGTTTTTGCTGTGCATGTCGCGCAATTGAAGGCAGTGAATCTACAATCGCTGACCAGCTTTCTCCGTCAATGGCACGAGAAATCGCCCATGCGATGACTACCGCGCCTGCAATCGCCAGATCGGATTTATGGGTCGGGCTGGACGCCAGCGCCACATCATCAATAAAGGAATCAACATCGTGCGCCGGAAGCAAACAACCTAATGGCGAGACGCGCATCGCTGCGCCGTTGGTCACGCCGTTGTTTTCCAGTTCAGCAATGGGTTTACCGTCGCGAATGGCGTTAAGCGCAATCTTCGAGGTCGGACCAAGTACGTTTTTGTTAAAGGCGTCGAAACGCAGCGCCCAGTCGAGAATATTACGCCCAATCAGATTCGGATCGATCTTGCCTTCACGTTCCAGTAACGCATCCGCCAGACACAGCGCCATCGAGGTATCGTCGGTGAATTCGGCGCGGTTAAAATAACAGGCCGCGTTATTCTCCTTTGGTCCAGGAAGAAAACGGTCAATCCAGCCAAAGTGTGCTTTAACGCGGCTGCGTGGCCAAAGCTCGGAGGGCATCCCCATCGCATCCCCTAACGCCTGCCCATAAAGAGCACCGAGAATACGTTCTGTTTTCATTTAACTTCCCCTTGTGTCAACGCAATATCGCGATCATCGACCTTGATAGCCGTAATTTCGTTGTCGGATTCGCGGAAAAAAATCATGAACAGCACGGCGATAATGGCAATCATCACCGCGCCGAAAGTCCACATCCCGGACCAGTTGAAAGTCAGTCCGTTTACCGGTTCCTGATAAGCGAACATCTTTTCCATCATCACACCGCCAAGACGATAGCCGAGCAAACTGCCGAAGCCCTGGCAGCAGAGCGTGATCAGCCCCTGCGCAGCGGTACGCATATGCACGGGGGCTTTTTTATCGACATAGATGTAAGCGGTAACGTAGTAAAAATCGTAACTTACGCCGTGAAGCAAAATACCGAGGAACAGTAACGCGTAGGTGAAATATTCATCCGCACTACCGTAAATAAAGAAGCCATAGCGGATCGCAGCGGTGACCAGACCAAGCAATAATACCTTTTTGATACCAAAGCGTTTAGTGAAAAACGGCAATGCCAGCATAAAGAAGATTTCAGAGAACTGGCCGAGCGTCATCCAGCCGGTGGCGTTTTTCATGCCAACTTCGGTCAGATAACCGTTGGCAAAGATGTAATAGAACGCTAGTGGCATCGCAAACAGGAATGAACAGAAGAAAAAGACGAGGAAGTTTTTATCGCGCAGCAGGATCAGCGCATCCAGGCCGAGCATGACTTTAATATCCATTTTGCCGGTGCTTTTTGGTGGCGTGTCGGGCAGGAAAAACGCAAACACACCGAGCAGAGCAGAACTTCCGGCGGTAATCAGCAGCGGGATGTTAGTCGGTGAGATATCGGCATACCCCAGTATTTGCGGCAAGAAACCACATGCCAGACCGAAGGCAATCCAGCCGATAGTGCCCATCACACGAATGCGCGGGAAATCACGCTCAACATCCGGCACGTTGGCAAAAGCGATGCTGTTAGTCAGCGCAATGGTCGGCATATAGGTTAGCGAGTAGGCCAGCAGTAACGGGAAGAACCCGGCAAAAGTGGTCTGTTGCGCAGCGAAATACATCAGCAGCGCGCCTGCGAACATCAATACCGCCAGCACTTTCTGCGCCGAGAAAAAGCGGTCAGTGATGGAGCCAACCAGAATTGGCGACAGGATCGCCGCAATGGCGGTACAGGCATACGACCAGCCAATTTCTCCGGCACTAAAACCGCTTTTACTTAACCACAACCACAATGGCACAAACCACGCGCCCCAGATAAACCATTCAACAAACATCATGAACGACAGCTTTGCTGTTGTTTTCATCTTTTAATTCCTTCATGACAGGTAATGTAAGGTACGCGATGACAATACCACTTAATAATACCTTTTAAATACCTTTGCGGTGAAAACTTGACCGCGCTAACATTTTTTCTGATGAATCGAGCCAACAGAAAACGCTGAAAAAACATCCAAAAGATGGAAAAACTCGCCCGTAACGACCAGGATTATGATTGCCCGCAAAAGGCGGGCCAGGAAAATCCATAGCCGATATCCAATCGGAATTTACGGGAGCATAGTAATGACAGATATTGCGCAGTTGCTTGGCAAAGACGCCGACAACCTTTTACAGCACCGTTGTATGACTATTCCTTCTGACCAGCTTTATCTCCCCGGACATGACTACGTAGACCGCGTGATGATTGACAATAATCGCCCGCCTGCGGTGTTACGTAATATGCAGACGTTGTACAACACCGGGCGTCTGGCTGGCACAGGATATCTTTCTATTCTGCCGGTTGACCAGGGCGTTGAGCACTCTGCCGGAGCTTCATTTGCTGCTAACCCGCTCTACTTTGACCCGAAAAACATTGTTGAACTGGCGATCGAAGCGGGCTGTAACTGTGTGGCGTCAACTTACGGCGTGCTGGCGTCGGTATCGCGGCGTTATGCGCATCGCATTCCATTCCTCGTCAAACTTAATCACAACGAGACGCTAAGTTACCCGAATACCTACGATCAAACGCTGTATGCCAGCGTGGAGCAGGCGTTCAACATGGGCGCGGTTGCGGTTGGTGCGACTATCTATTTTGGCTCGGAAGAGTCACGTCGCCAGATTGAAGAAATTTCTGCGGCTTTTGAACGTGCGCACGAGCTGGGCATGGTGACAGTGCTGTGGGCCTATTTGCGTAACTCCGCCTTTAAGAAAGATGGCGTTGATTACCATGTCTCCGCCGACCTGACTGGTCAGGCGAACCATCTGGCGGCAACCATAGGTGCAGATATCGTCAAACAAAAAATGGCGGAAAATAACGGCGGCTATAAAGCGATTAATTACGGTTATACCGACGATCGCGTGTACAGCAAGTTGACCAGCGAAAACCCGATTGATCTGGTGCGTTATCAGTTAGCTAACTGCTATATGGGCCGGGCCGGGTTGATAAACTCCGGCGGTGCTGCAGGCGGTGAAACTGACCTCAGCGATGCAGTGCGTACTGCGGTTATCAACAAACGCGCAGGCGGAATGGGGCTGATTCTGGGGCGGAAAGCATTTAAGAAATCGATGGCTGACGGCGTGAAACTGATTAACGCCGTGCAGGACGTTTATCTCGATAACAAAGTCACTATTGCCTGATGTGAAATCATCCTCTCCCATGAGGGAGAGGATGAGTGCCTGATGCGTTTCGTTTTTCAGGAGATATTCAATGCCTTCTCAGTCACTGGCGCAGAACTGAATCCTGGCTGCTCAACGCGAATGAATGCGCAAAGGACAAAGGCCAATAGATACAATGCTGTATAGGCAATGACCACACCGATAGTGCTAAACCACGGTAATAACACCACGGCAATTGCCGGAGCCAGGAAGTTAGACATACCCGCAGAGAGGTTGTAAACCGAGATTGCAGCACCTTTGTGTTTTGGTTCCAGTGCCGGGAAGACAGCGGCCATCGGCACAAATGCAGCAACAAAAGTTCCCAGAGCAATCGCCGGAATCATTGCCATCCAGTAGTTGTGACCAAAGTATTGCGGCATGTAGTAAAACGCTAAACTTGATGCTGCCATCCCGAGGCAACCAAACCAGCGAATAACACGCATCCAGCCCATTTTTTCTGCCACAATCCCCCAAAAAATATTAGAGAAAATAGTGGTAAAGAAAAATGCCGCCCAGACCTGCAACCATTCAGAGGTGGTGAATCCCAGTTCATCCACAAACATCATTGGCATAATGACCGCAAAACCGAATAACGATAAGGTATTTATAATGCGCACAATACTGGAGAGAAAAATATTGCGGTTGGTATAAAGTAAAGTTACTGCCCGACTTAATTCTGAAAACTTCTCACGGGGAGTTAAATTATGCATATGTCCAGGCGTTTTAACATGACGCAAGGAGATCATGGCAATGACACCGCCAGCAAAGCAGAACGCCAGTGCCAGCCATAAGGTTCCCATTTCACCCATAATCGGTATCGTAAAACTGGGAATATAACTGCCAGCAACACCGATCCCTACTGAATATACCGCCCAGTACCAACCCAGAGCAGAACTGGAATTTTCGCTACGCACGTTATGAATAATAACGACGATAAATGAGTAGAGAAATAGCGGATACGCTAAACCACGAATCCCGTAAAACAGCAGGATTAACCCATAGTTTGCCTGTCCTAATCCAAAGACCAGAAACAGAACATGGAATACGCACCATAGGACAAAACCAATCAGCATGGTTTTTTGCGGCGTGATGATTTCCGCTACTACCCCAGAAACCCAGGCGGAAAGGGCAGCCGCCAGGCCGTAGAGCGTAAAGGCAAAAGAGGCTTCCGCAGGTGTGAAGCCTAACGATTTAATATAGTGCGATAAGAATGCGAGTTCGAAACCATCACCAGTCATAAATACTGCGATGGCGATATATCCCCATATCAGATGCAGTGGCAAACCCAACCACTGTTTATTATTTCTGGACATATAAACCTCGTTTTTAGGGTGCAGATGAATGCACTCCGGGATATTACCGGAGTGAGTCGTTATTAGTGATTGCCTGAAAACAGCGTCAGGCGGCTGGTTAATTAGTCTCTGAGTAATTTTGCAGTATGCTGCAACTGCTTATAGGCCTCATATCGACGATGATGAAGAGATTGATAGCGTTCTTGCGGATAATAATATTTATCCACATGGGTGAATTGTTGCATCGCTTCGCCAACAGAAGGTGCAATATTTCCGGCGACAGCACCAAGAATGGCCGAGCCTAATAAAACCGGTTCGCAGCATTGCGTGGTAATGACCGGAATACCGCAGGTATCTGCCAGAATTTGTCGTACCAGTGGATGCTGCCCGGCACCGCCGCTAATAACGATATTTTTACTCACTACTCCCTGCGCTGTTTGAGCGTCGAGAATTTGGCGCAGACCATAACCAATTCCGCATAATCCAGCGATATACAAGGCGAGTAAATTATCCAGATCTCGCTCCATACCCAGGCCACAAATTACCGCTCTGGCATGAGGATCTGCGAAGGGGGCGCGATTTCCGAGAAATTCCGGCACCACGTGTAGCCCTTTCGCCAGGGCGACAGCATCTGATGGTTGCGCCGTTTTTTCGAGGATTCGATCAGCAAGCCAGACGGGGAGGGGCTGATTCACACGTTGTGCCATTTCGCGAGCTTCTTCAACAGCCGGATGGAAATCAAGTAGCTGGTCAATAGCTGCTCCCGCAGCACTTTGCCCGCCTTCAACTAACCACAGACCTGGAACCATCGCACTGTAATACGGCCCCCAGACACCCGGTACAAACGAGGGAGAAGTGGTAGATGCCATGGTGCATGAAGAAGTGCCGAAAACATACGCGAGATTGTTCAGCGCTCCACCTTCTACGCCAACCGTACCGATGCCACCAGCGTGAGCATCAATTAACCCTACAGCGACAGGTGTGCCGGGGAGTAATCCCATCTCTGCCGCGGCTTGTGCTGTTAAACCATTTCCACAAGGTGTTCCGGGAGAAACAATATGATGACCAATGCGAATAAAATCTTCATCCGCTAACTCTGCAAGGCCAATGGTGCGGAAATAATCTGGATCCCAGCGATTTTCATGTGCCAGCCACGTCCATTTACAGGTAACAGTGCATACTGAACGCGCTAAATCACCGGTAGCCCGCCAGGTCAGAAAATCGGCCAGATCGAAAAATTGTCCGGCACGTTCGTAGATCTCTGGCATATTTTCTTTCAGCCAGAGAATTTTCGGTGTTTCCATTTCAGGCGAAATTTTACCACCGACGTAGTTCAGCACCGGATGGTGAGTGGCATTGATTCGCTCTGCTTGTTCGGTGGCGCGGTGATCCATCCACACAATGATATTTTGCTTTGCATCTCCTTCCGGGCTGACAGGCAATGGATCACCGTTTTTATCCAGTACCACCAGAGAACAGGTGGCATCAAAACCGATGCCTGCCACACTTTGTGCACAAACGTCTGCCAGAGTGAGCGCATTACGAATACATGAACAGACCGCCTGCCAGATCTCCTGGCTGGACTGTTCCACGCGGCTTCCGCTGCGCCGCGTAGTCGTGATTTTTTCTGTGGCATGGGATAGCAGAGATCCGTTGAGATCAAAAATCCCGGCGCGGACACTGCCTGATCCCACATCAACACCAATAACGGTTTTGGTTATTGTCATGATTGCGCCCTTACAGATCGACACTGCCAGGCAGGATCACTAAATCTCGCACGGTGACATTTTTCGAGCGGGTCACCATAAACAATACTGATTCCGCCACTTCAATCGGTTGCATCAGGCTACCATTTGCCAGGGCTTCTTCCATTTTGGCTTTTGGCCAGTCATCAAGCAGGGCAGTGACTACTGGTCCTGGCAGCACCGCACCCACACGCACGCCATATTGAGAAACCTGGCGGCGGGTAGTGTGTACGAATGCCTGAACGGCAAATTTGGACGCGGTGTAGATCGGTTCCCAGATAACCGGAACGACGCCCGCGATGGAACTGGTAAAAATTATATCGCCCGACCTCTGCGCAATCATATGCGGCAGGACTGCACGGACACAGCGAAACGCCGCATTTATATTCAGATTTAACACACGATCCCAGACATCTGGATCACCTTCAGCCACTGGGCCGCCAATATAAGCGCCTGCATTGGCATGAAAAATATCCAGCCCACCCGCCAGTTCGATAATGTCCGCCAGCATGTTATCGACTTGCTGATTATTGAAGAGATCGAGTTGCAGCGCGTACGCGTTTTCGCCTAACTCAGCGACAATCTTGTGCAGTTTGTCGCCTTCCCGGTCAATCAATACTACCTTTGCTCCTGCATCGAGCAGCGTTTTTGCACATTGCAGGCCAATACCTGACGCAGCGCCAGTGATAGCTGCAACTTTGCCATTAAGGGGAGTATTCATAGAGGGCACAGAGTGATTCATCATATAATCCTTTTACCAGGGCGAATTTATAGTCTCTGTTTGCTTGCACGCACTGAACGGGAATTTAGCTGCCGTGTGAAGCAAACTGCTCAATCGATGAAGCAGATCTAGCACTTGCTTAAATTCTCAGCAAGAGACATTCAAAATGAAGAGGCAAATTTGTGACACGCGTTGAGAAAACGAAGAAAACGACCATTTACGACCTGGCAGAATTAACCGGCGTTTCTGCCAGTGCGGTAAGCGCTATTTTGAATGGCAACTGGAAAAAGCGACGCATCAGCGCAAAGCTGGCTGAGAAGGTCACCCGTATTGCGGAAGAGCAGGGATATGCCATTAATCGGCAGGCAAGTTTACTGCGCAGTAAAAAATCCAACGTTATTGGCATGATTGTGCCGAAATATGACAACCGATACTTTGGATCGATTGCCGAAAAATTTGAAGAGATGGCGCGTGCCAGAGGATTACTGCCAATCATCACCTGTACGCGGCGACAGCCAGAACTGGAAATTGAGGCTGCTCGCGCCATGCTCTCCTGGCAGGTGGATTGGGTCATTGCTACCGGAGCGACTCAACCGGATAAAATAGCCCAAATGTGCCAGCAAGCGGGCGTACCGACACTGAATCTGGATCTGCCGGGAACACTGGCGCCGTCGATCATTTCTGATAACTATATGGGGGCGAAATTATTGACGGAAAGAATTTTAGCCAACAGCCAGAAACGCTATGGCAAGCTGGCACCTTTGACTTTTGTCGGTGGACGTATAAGCGATAACAATACTGCTGAACGTTTACGTGGTTTTGTCGATGCCCATCAGGCTTTGGGGATAACCGTACCGGATGAACATAAACTGGTTACCGGCTACTCTTCTGCTCGCGTAGAGGGATTACTGAAAGAGGTCTTCCAAAGCTCTGCAGTATCGCTTCACGGGTTATTCGTCAACTCGACAATCTCTCTTGAAGGGGTGGTTCGCTGGCTGGCGCAAACCGGGCAGACGGGAGCCAATCAACCGCCAATGGGGTGTTTTGACTGGGATCCTTTTGTTTCTCTGCTCGGGCACGATATCGATATGGTTCGTCAGGATGTACCCGCCATGCTCGAAAAAGTGTTTGAAATTGTGGATTCTGGCGATACCACCCTGCGTCGCATTGAGATACCGCCACAACTCATTCCGAGCCTGAATGTTGTCAGCTGAGATTAACGTGTCAGCAACCAGCGTGCGGTGTGTTCATCGGTGACCAGACCGTTGATCCACCCACCTTTTAATGCTGCGAGGATCGCCGGACGTTTATCCTCACCACAGGCAGCTGCGATACGTGGGCAGTTGCTTTCGCGGATATCATGGCTGGTGATCATCTGGTTGATCTGGCTTTCCACAACATTGCCTTCAGCATCAATAAAGCGTCCGAGGATTTCACCAACGCCTCCGCGTGCTGTTAACTCTTCCAGTTGCTGCTCATCAATAAAGCCATCTTTGAAAATAGGGCTTTGACGACCTAAAGCACCAATACCCACGAAAATAACATCAGAGTCACGCGCTACGGTAGAGACGTTGCGGAACAATCGATTGGTTGACCACATTTGGTACTCTTCGCGGGACTGAGCATAGCGTGGAGCTGGCCACTGGTAATATTTTCCCTGAATTTTTCTCGCCAAAAGCAGCGGTACGTCGTCGTAATAGTTACATTGCCCGTGTTCATTCATGGCGCTAATCAGCGCCACACAGCGGGTATTCTGACTATCAAAATCGATACGTTTAATGGTTTTCTTCAACGTTAAGCCAGAACCAATACCAACGATGGTCGGTTTGTCACCCTGTAAGTAACGCGCCATCAGTTGATAACAGCCAAATGTCACGCTGTCGAGCGTACTTTCAATACTGTAAACCGGCATAATATTGCAGTCGGTTAATTGGTACTTTTCCTTTAACAGTTGGGCATAATCGAGACAGTTGGCAACCGGATGATGCAATCCAATCGACACAATCCCTTCGTCTTTCGCTGCTGCTATCAGGCGTTGAACCACTGGCCGTGAAGTACCTAACTGACTTGCGATTTCACTCTGATTAAGTCCGGCAATGTAGTACATCCATGCCGCCCGTACTTTTTGATCGAGCCTGATGTCATCTTCTTTGTTCACGTTTCCCTACCTCAAAAGTGGCGTGCGGAATCGTGAAAATCCCGCAACTGATTAGCGTCATTTTGGCCATAGCTTTACCGCGAGGCAAGTTTATTGCTTTGATTTGGTCATTTGTAATTTTTTTGGTCAATTGTTCTTTTGTGATCTAACGCTCTTAATTAACTCAAATGTTCGATTACAGTTCAGCCATAACGTCAATGGAGAACGAAACAATGAACGAACAATTTACATGGCTGCACATCGGGTTAGGTTCTTTTCATCGCGCACATCAGGCGTGGTATCTACACCGTTTGCAGGTGATGGGCGATAAACGCTGGAGCATTGCTGCGGGCAATATTCGTAATGATGCTGAACATGTCGTACAGGCACTCAGTGCACAGAAAGGTCGCTATGTGCTGGAAACCGTCAGCCCGGAAGGGGTAAGCGAATATGAAGAGATCACCTCAATTCAGAAGTTGATACCGTGGCAGGCAGATTTACAACCGCTGATTGCTGAAGGGGCAGATCCGAAGACAAAAGTGATTGCTTTCACCGTCACCGAAGGCGGGTACTACCTGAATACCAGTCACAAACTGGAAGTTAACAATCCTGATTTAGCGGCAGATCTTAAAGGGGGATGCAAAACAATTTACGGTGTTATTACCCGTATCCTCGAAGCGCGTATGGCAAATAACGCCGGACCACTAACCCTGCTGAATTGCGATAACGTGCGCCATAATGGTGAACGTTTCCATGATGGCCTGGTTGAGTTTCTCCAGCTAACTGGCAAACAGGATGTCATCGACTGGCTGAGTACAAATACCACTTGCCCGAATACCATGGTTGACCGCATTACGCCTCGTCCGGCAGCAGAACTTCCGGCACGGATCAAGGCTCAAACGGGTATTGCCGATAAAGCGCCGGTAATGGGCGAAACCTTTATCCAGTGGGTCGTGGAAGATAATTTCCGTGATGTCCGTCCGGCACTGGAGAAGGTCGGTGTCGAACTGGTGGCGTCGGTAATCCCCTATGAAGAGGCGAAGATTCGCATTCTTAACTCTTCACACAGTTGCATCGCCTGGGCAGGTACGTTAATCGGTCAAAAATATATCCACGAAAGCACAATGACCGATTTTATCTATCAGATTGCCGACCGCTACGTGACGGAAGATGTCATTCCTTGCTTGGGCGATAACGGTATCGATTTGCCAACCTACCGTGATGTTGTACTCAAGCGTTTTACCAATCCACATATTCAGGACACCAACCAACGCGTCGCTGCGGATGGTTTCTCGAAAATTCCGGCGATGATTGCCCCCACACTGCGAGAGTGCTACCAGCGAGGCGTTCGCCCGAATGCCACCGCCATGTTACCTGCACTGTTTTACGTATTCATGGAGCAGTGGCATCACGGCAAACTGCCCTATGAATATCAGGATGGCATCCTTGATGCACCAGCTGTCCATGCAATGTTCCAGTCTGCCGATCCCGTCGCTGTTTATGCCAGTGATAAAGCGCTGTTTGGCGATTTAACCGAACGTGAAGATTTTGCCGCGTTGTTGCGCGAAAAAATCGCTGACGTCTACGCGTTAATTAACTAACCAGGAGGCGGTTATGTATCTGGGTATCGATCTGGGCACATCGGAAGTTAAGGCGCTGGTCATTGATGAAAACAATGAAATTGTTGCCACCCATAGTGCGCCGCTGACCATTCAGCGGCCCCATCCACACTGGTCAGAACAATCGCCGCAAGCCTGGTGGGAAGCGACGGAATATTTAATGTCGACCCTGCGGGAAAAATGCGGTCACCACTGGCAGGCGATCAAAGCCATTGGCCTTTCTGGTCAAATGCATGGTGCCGTCCTGTTGGATGAAAAAGGAGAGGCGATTCGTCCGGCGATTTTATGGAACGACACCCGCAGTGCGCAGGAGTGTGCGGAGCTGGAAGAGATCGCACCAGAGTTGCATCAGGTAGCGGGAAACCTGGCGATGCCTGGATTTACCGCCCCCAAATTGCTATGGGTACGGCGCCATGAGCCGCAGCACTTTGCGCGCATTTCCACCGTTTTACTGCCGAAAGACTATTTGCGTTTCAAAATGACCGGCCAAAAGATTTCCGATATGTCGGATTCTGCTGGCACGTTGTGGCTCGACGTGGAAAAACGCGACTGGTCAGATTCGTTGCTGGAAAAATGTGGCCTGACACGGGCGAATATGCCGGAACTGGTGGAAGGTTGTGACGTTTCTGCCACTCTTTCCCCTGAAGTTGCCAGCCGTTGGGGGCTGACATCTTCGGTTGTAGTTGCTGGTGGCGGTGGCGATAACGCCGTGAGCGCAATTGGTGTGGGGGCCGTTTCTCCCGGAGATGCGTTTATTTCTTTGGGAACTTCCGGGGTGTTGTTTGTAGTGACAGATGCCTATCGTCCTGCGCCGCAATCAGCAGTCCATGCTTTCTGTCACGTACTACCGAATTTATGGCACCAGATGAGTGTAATGCTCAGTGCCGCCAGTTGTCTGCAATGGTTCTGCCGTCTGGTGGGGGTAACGGAAACAGAGTTACTGGAAGAGATTGCCCAACTTTCTGATGCAGACAAAGCCAGTGCACCGATGTTCCTCCCGTATCTTTCTGGTGAACGTACGCCACATAACGATCCTCATGCCCGGGGATTGTTCTGGGGGCTGACACACTCCAGTCAGCGTGCGCTAATGGGATATGCAGTGCTGGAAGGCGTCAGCTTTGGTATTGCCGATGGGCTGCGAGTCCTGCAAGAAAGCGGTACGGCAATTGAGCAATGCTCGCTGGTAGGTGGGGGGGCGAGAAGTCCATTCTGGGCGCAGTTACTGGCCGATATTCTCGATATGCCAGTGGTGACGCATAAAGGCGGTGAAACGGGTGGGGCGCTGGGAGCCGCGCGTCTGGCCTGTCTTGCTGCGGGAAAACCACTGGCGGCAGTGTGTGAAAAACCTGAAATCTTCAAAACCTGGCGCAGCGATCCTGAACGTCATAATGCGCTGATGCAACGATATCAGCAGTTTACTGCGCTGTATCACAACGACCTGAACTATCGCAATCAATAACATCTGTCACAAATGCCCTCCGGTGTTTGCACCGGAGCGGCGTTTTGTATCCTACAAACGAGGTCACTATGTCGTTAACAAATAAACAATGGCTGGGATTACCCTTAAATCTGGTGTGGGGATATATTGCCATTGCCATCTTTATGACCGGAGACGGTTTTGAACTGGCATTCCTGTCGCATTACATTAAAGCACTGGGTTTCACGCCTGCAGAAGCCTCCTTTGCCTTTACGCTCTATGGCCTGGCGGCAGCGCTTTCCGCCTGGGTTTCCGGCGTAGTTGCCGAAATTATTACGCCACAAAAAACCATGTTTATCGGCTTTGTGCTGTGGTGCGTATTTCACGTGCTGTTTCTGGTCTTTGGTCTGGGGCAGGCGAACTATGGGTTAATCCTGCTGTTTTATGGTATTCGTGGCCTAGCCTATCCGCTGTTCCTCTACGCCTTTATTGTGGCGATTGTCCATAACGTACGCAGTGACAGCACCAGTGCTGCTCTGGGCTGGTTCTGGGCAGTTTACTCTATTGGTATCGGCGTATTCGGCAGCTACATCCCCAGTTTTACCATTCCGCTTATTGGCGAAATGGGAACATTATGGCTGGCGCTGGCCTTCTGTGGGGTTGGTGGCGCTGTTGCGTTAATTTCTATGCGCAAAGTAGAAACACCACGCCATATGCAAAACCTAACCACAAAAGAGAAGTTTAGCGAACTGGGCCGTGCGGTGACTTTGCTTTATACCAACCGCAATATTTTGCTTTCCAGTATTGTTCGCATTATCAACACCTTATCTTTATTCGGATTCGCCGTAATTATGCCGATGATGTTTGTTGATGAGCTGGGCTTTACCACCTCTGAGTGGTTGCAGGTCTGGGCAGTCTTCTTCTTTACCACCATCTTCTCTAACGTATTCTGGGGCGTGCTGGCAGAGAAAATGGGCTGGATGAAAGTTGTTCGCTGGTTTGGTTGCGTGGGAATGGCGCTTTCAAGCCTGGCGTTCTACTACATGCCGCAACATTTCGGTCATAACTTTGCTATGGCGCTGATACCTGCGGTGGCACTGGGGATCTTTGTTGCTGCATTCGTACCGATGGCAGCCGTTTTCCCGGCACTGGAACCGAAACATAAAGGAGCAGCTATTTCGGTTTATAACCTTTCAGCCGGGTTGTCCAACTTCCTTGCTCCGGCAATCGCCGTGGTACTTCTGCCTTATTTCAGTACTATTGGTGTGGTTATCGCTTACACCACCCTGTATGTGATAGCGTTTATTATTTGCCCGTTTATTCGCTTCGAACAACCGGGATTCTCAAATCAGCAAGTGTGTGAAGGGAAGACCGCCACCATTTCCTGATGACGACAAGCCTGGTGTGGTGCCAGGCTTTATTGCGAGGAACAATGTTTAATTGTAAAGCAGTCATTTTTGATATGGACGGCGTCATCATTGATTCGGAAGGGTTATGGCGTGAGGCACAAAAGGGAGCACTGGCAAGGTGGGGCGCATGTGTCAGTGACGAAGAGTGTATAAGACTGACTAAAGGTAAAAGGCTGGATGAGATTGCCCAAACCTGGTGTGAATATTGTCATTTACACATTGAACCCGCACTGTTGGAAAGTGAGATTCGCCGCCTGATCACTACGTTGATTGCCGGGACGGGCGAAGCGATGCCAGGCGTTCAGGACGTGTTATTTTTTTTGCGCCGGAGTGGCTATCAACTGGCGCTGGCAACCTCTTCATCTTACCAGGTGATCGATGCTGTACTGACAAAACTCAATATTCAGCATTATTTTTCGGTGATTTGTAGTGCTGATGACGAAAAGCATGGGAAACCCCATCCGGCAGTTTATCTTTCTGCACTGCGAGAATTGCAACTGTCTGCTGCAGATTGTTTGGTTATAGAGGACAGCGTGAGTGGTTTTCAGGCAGCACAGGCGGCAGGAATAAACACCATTGTGGTATCAGAAGATGCCCAACAAACCTGCTTTAATGCGGCGAGTGCAAGATATTTATCGATGAATGAATTACTGGCAGCGTTAGCCGTAGCTGCGTAACAAAAAAGGGTGAGCGCAGAAGATCCCAGGGATGATGCCGGTCTGCTAATCCTGCTTCTGCGCTTGCTTTTATTTAACGTAAAAGCGGGCAATCTGGTGGCAGACGGCAACGCAACGCTGCCGGAAGTATTTCAATATGAAAATTTTGCCCACTCAACGGTTCGCCATCAAGATTAAAGGTGATGTCGTGTGGTGCCTGAATATCAAACCACGACGAAGCGCCTTCGATAATATTCGGGTTATCTTCGTCAGATTTTAAGGTTGATACGAGAGCCGGAAGTATTTCATCGCCGGTAAAAATGCGCAGTTGCAGCAAGCCATCGTTAATTAACGCGTTCGGACACAATTGCTGACCGCCACCGGCCTGACGCCCGTTACCAATACCAATGACCAGGGCGTCACCTTGCCAGTGAAAGTTTTCACCGCGGATTTCACAACGGTCCGGTTGCAGAGTATCCATACGCATTAAGCCATGAATGATGTAAGAGACGCTACCCAGCGCGGCTTTTAATTTTTCCGGCGTTTCTGTGGTAATACGCGTCCCAAATCCGCCTGTCGCCATATTAATAAAACAGGTTTGTTTGTTGACCTGCGCCATATCTATCGCAATGGCGTCACCGGCAATTGCCAGTTTCAGCGCCTTATCCAGTGCCTCAGGAATCCCTACGCTGGTGGCAAAATCATTGGCGGTTCCTAATGGTAAAATTCCCAGCGCGGGTATGTCATCCCCCTCACACTGAATCAACGCCGTAGAAACTTCATTAATGGTGCCATCGCCACCTCCAGCAATCACCGTTGCGACGCCCAACTTCCGGGCCTCCTCTACAAATCGTGCGGCATCACCTTTCTCCCAGGTGACCCGCACATGGATCGTCATTCCTTCCTCACGCAACAGCATAATTGCTTCGCGCAAGGGTAGATTGTCAGTACTTTTGCCATTAAGAATCAGTAAGCTGGCGGGAAATTCTGCCATGATCGTATGTGCCTTTATGATTGGTCTGTAGATAGTGTAGAGCAGAAAACAAAAGGTGGAGTCAGAACAGGATGAAAGTCGGAGGATAAAAAGTCAGTTCAAGCATGGGTAATTCAGTTGTTACCACCAGGAGCTTGCAATGGGGGCAGTGAATGTTAACGGTAGCCACCGGTAAATTTGAAAAAAGAGCAAATATCTAATATTCAACTAAACAGTGGCATCTTCAATATACTATTCCAAATATATTAAAGCTCCCATAGGGTTACCCGGAAGGGCCTCTGAGTCTGTAATTCCTACTTATGTAGGAAATGTTGTACAAAACATTTATTATAATCCTATTCAATTATAATGATCGGCCATTATTATACTTAAACACTAGAGAGTGTCGTTGGTATTTAATGGGGGAAGGTGAGGTGAATAAAATAGCTGCTATATCATTAATTAGTGTTTTTCTTATGTCTGGTTGTGCTGTGCATAATGATGAGACAAGTATCGGTAAATTTGGCCTTGCATATAAAAGTAATATTCAGCGTAAACTCGATAACCAATACTACACCGAAGCCGAAGCTTCTTTAGCCAGGGGTAGAATATCTGGTGCAGAAAATATAGTAAAAAATGATGCAGCCCATTTCTGTGTTACTCAGGGCAAAAAAATGCAGATAGTTGACCTGAAGACAGAAGGTGCAGGATTACATGGCGTCGCTCGTCTGACATTCAAATGTGGAGAGTGAGAATATTTTTTGGTAAGCGTCAAATATGCGCGTTCTGGTTGTGCTTAGCCGGAACCTGTGCGAGCACGATGCCGTTACGTGAAAGGCATCGTGCTATGAAGGGAGATTCTATCGATGTGGTCAATGGAAGACGGTGACCAGGGATAGGGCTTATGCATAAAAAATAAGCCCGTGTAAGGGAGATTACACAGGCTAAGGAGGTGGTTCCTGGTACAGCTAGCATTTTATGGGTTATGTTTTTCAGCGAAACGGATGATAACCTTAATAAATGCAGCTGTATGTGATCGGTTTCTAAGAATTTTCCATCCGGGAAAAATAATCGAAATTAATCACTTACCGTGTGGGTTACGCGTGGTTTCCCCGGAGAAATTACGCATCAGCAGAGCGTAATTGAGCTCAAGATCCTGCGGGACCGGGAGCCACACAGTATAACCATCGCCTGGTGCGACCGGCATCGCTTCACCTTTGGCGTTTTCCATGTGCTCAAGGGTAAAGTTAATGTTGCCTTGCGGCGTCATCAGCTCAAGGCTGTCGCCAACGGAGAATTTATTTTTCACCGCTACCGCCGCGAGGTCCCCCTTGCGCTCACCGGTAAACTCACCAACAAACTGCTGGCGGTCAGAAACTGAATAACCGTATTCGTAGTTCTGATAATCGTCGTGAGTATGACGACGCAGGAAACCTTCGGTATAGCCACGATGCGCCAGACCTTCCAGAGTTTCCAGCAGGCTGGTATCGAACGGTTTGCCCGCAGCGGCGTCATCGATAGCTTTACGGTAAACCTGTGCGGTGCGTGCGCAATAGTAGAAAGATTTAGTACGGCCTTCGATTTTCAGCGAATGCACGCCCATTTTGGTCAGGCGTTCTACATGGGCGATGGCGCGCAGATCTTTCGAGTTCATGATGTAAGTGCCGTGCTCATCTTCAAACGCGGTCATATACTCGCCCGGACGCTGGGCTTCTTCGATCATAAACACTTTGTCGGTTGGCGCGCCGATACCCAGCGTCGGCTCAACATTTTGCACCGGAATCGGCTCGTACTTGTGTACGATGTTGCCAACGTCATCTTCTTTCCCTTCCTGGACGTTGTACTCCCAGCGGCAGGCGTTGGTGCAGGTACCCTGGTTCGGATCGCGCTTGTTGATATAGCCAGAGAGCAGGCAGCGACCGGAGTAGGCCATGCACAGTGCGCCGTGAACGAAGATCTCGATCTCCATATCCGGCACCTGATTGCGGATCTCTTCAATCTCTTCCAGCGACAGCTCGCGAGAGAGGATCACGCGGGTCAGGCCCATTTGCTGCCAGAATTTCACCGTCGCCCAGTTTACGGCGTTAGCCTGCACCGAGAGGTGGATCGGCATTTCAGGGAAGTGCTCACGCACCAGCATAATCAGCCCTGGATCGGACATAATCAGCGCATCCGGCCCCATTTCCACCACCGGTTTCAGGTCACGGATAAAGGTTTTCAGCTTGGCGTTGTGCGGTGCAATGTTGACCACGACATAAAACTTTTTCCCCAGCGCGTGGGCTTCATTGATGCCGAGCTGAAGATTTTCGTGGTTGAATTCGTTGTTGCGCACACGCAGGGAGTAACGCGGCTGGCCCGCATAAACAGCATCTGCGCCATAAGCGAAAGCGTAACGCATATTTTTCAGCGTTCCCGCCGGGGAAAGGAGTTCCGGTTTAAACATAATTCTCTCGTTCTGATGACAGGTCAGATCCGCTTCACCTGATGAAGCGGTTAGGGGAGTGCCCCCACTTTAAGGGCGGGCATTGTAGCGCTGTGGGGGGATCTGGTAAAGCGCCGGACGCCAACAACCCACGCCCGGCATCGTAATTACGTATTGTCTTTCACCGTCTGGCTTGTGCCATTGGCTTTAACGGAGGCAATTCCGGTTTCACGAGATTGCGCGGTGGCGTACATCTGGCTGGAGCCGATAATTTGATGATTAGCGGCTTTCAGATTGAAATAGAATTTGCCGTTACTTGCCGTTTTTTTCTCATAGCGTTCTTCTTGCGGGCTGTTGCTACGCACCGACGCGATGCCCTTTTCCGCAGAGGCTTTTGAGGTATAAAGCTCGCTGGTGAGGATAGTCTCACCATTGCCCGCTTTTAGCACAAACCGGAACTGATTATCACTGCTCTTACTGAGTTCAAACCAACCAGCCATAATGACTCCTTGATTGAAATTGTGTATCGAAAACAGCATCTAAAGGTGCTGTTTACCGATTAAAGTATGAGCGATTTTCTGATGCCTGCCAGGGCGGAGAGATAATGTCAGTTTGCTGACCATGCGTGGGATAATGTTGCCGGATCTGGTCTGAACGCCATCTCCGGCTAACAAAATAATGTCGCTAAAACTAAACGATGCGGCAGGCGTCGGCTTCCCAGCGGTAACCGACGCCATAAACGGCGCGGATAAATGACTGTTCGGCGTCGAGAGATTCCAGCTTGCGGCGCAGGTTTTTAATGTGGCTGTCGATGGTGCGGTCGGTTACTACGCGGTAGTCGTCATAAAGATGATTGAGCAATTGCTCGCGGGAGAACACTTTTCCTGGTTCGTGAGAGAGCGTTTTCAGCAGACGAAATTCCGCAGGCGTCAGGTCAAGCATTTTACCGCGCCATGAAGCCTGAAAACGACCTTCGTCGATAATCAACGGGCTTTCAGCATCCTGTTGCTGCAACTCGCGCTGCGGTTTGCAACGGCGCAAAATGGTTTTGACGCGCGCTACCACTTCCCGTGGGCTGTACGGCTTACAGATATAATCATCTGCGCCAATCTCCAGCCCCAGCAGGCGATCGATCTCTTCGATTTTTGCCGTCACCATCACGATCGGAATGTCAGAAAAACGACGAATTTCCCGGCACAGCGTCAGGCCATCGGTGCCAGGGAGCATCAGATCTAACAGGATCAGATCCGGTGGTGTCTGGCGCACATACGGCAGTACCTGATCGCCGTGGCTGATAAGCGTCGGCGCATAGCTCGCAGCACGCAGATAATCAATGAGCAACTGCCCCAGCTTCGGTTCATCTTCCACGATCAAAATACGCGGTGTGTTTTCGTCGATTGGTAACTCGGTCATACTTCTCTCTGTAAATCCCGTTCCAGCGGTAACTCTACTGTAATGCTTACCCCGCCAAAAGGCGAATGGGCAGCAATAATGCGACCATTATGTGCTTCAACAATGTTCAGGCAAATCGCCAGCCCCAGCCCGGAACCGCCGCTGGCACGGTTGCGGGAACCTTCGGTGCGATAAAAACGTTCAAACAATTTTTGTAGCTGATCGTCACTGACACCTGGCGCACTGTCGGCAAAGGTCAGGCGCACCGTTTTGTCGCGCTGCCCGGCAGAGATTTGCAGGCTGCCGCCGCTGTCAGTGTAGCGCAGGCTGTTTTCCAGTAAGTTATTGAATAACTGCATTAAACGGTCGCGATCGCCAAATACGGTAATACTGTCTGGCAGGGAAAATTGCAGTTTCAGGCCACGACTGGCGAATCGTTCGCGAAATGCGCCGCCCGCCACTTCCAGCAGTGGGATCAAATCTACCGGTGCTTTTTGATAGGCGAGAGCGCCTTCATCAGACATCGACAACTGATGGAGATCGTCAACCAGTTTGGTCAGTGTACCGACCTCCGCCTGTAAAGACGCCACCGTCTCCGGCGTGAATTTACGCACGCCATCCTGAATGGCTTCCAGTTCACCGCGCAGCACCGCTAATGGCGTACGCAGTTCGTGAGAAATATCGGCCATAAAATCGCGCCGCATTTGCTGGTTTTTCTCCAGTGTGCTGGCAAGCTGGTTGAAGTCTTGCGCCAGTTTGCCCAGTTCATCTTCACTGGTGGGCGTTACGCGGGTAGTGAAATCGCCCGCCGCCAGTTTGTGCGTGCCATCGACAAGTCGTTTTACCGGTGCCAGTAAACCGCGCGCCAGCAGAAAAGTGGCAAGTGCCGCGAGTAACGTTGCCAGGGCGACAATCAACCAGCTGGTTTGCCGCTGTTGTTTATCGAAATTGATATCAGTATTGCGCGTTAACCGCTCAACGGGGGAGGCGATCACCGCGCCAACTTCCGCACCGTTGACCAGAATGGGTCGCCGTGTACCGTCAGGTGGAATCGGCGCTCGCGGACCAACCAGCACTTTGTTGTTTTGATCAACCACCCAGAACTGGGTACGCCAGCCGTGCGGTGGCATACCCGGGCCGGGTTTATCTTCCGAATTATCGTGTTCAAATGAACGCAGGATCTGAAAGACAAAGCGATCATTGTTGCGCAGGAAGCGCCAGTTGCCATGCTGCGCATACTGCTCGCCAAGCGCATCACTTAACAGTTGTAATCGCTGTTCATTACCATGCTTGATGTAATCAATAAAGCCACGCTCAAAACTGATACGCACCGCCCAGTGCATACTGATCAGCAAGACAATGCAGGTGGCGAAAATCGCCAGAAACAGTTTGCCGGTAATACCGGGTCGCCAGAACTTCATTGCGCGCTCCTTTTTCGCCGCGAAATAGCTACATTTTGATGCGTATCGTTCGGCACTCTGGCAAAGATGAACGCCGGAAGGGCGATGATCAACGCCATGCTAAGCCAGGTGTACATAAAGACGGTTTGTGTGGTGCCGCTGTCGACGCTGACATGCTGTGAACCAAAAAGTCCCAGCAACAGCCCGGCGATAGTGACGCCGATACTCATCGACAATTGCATAATCATCGACAGCAGGCTGTTGCCGCTGCTCGCCAGATTGTCCGGGAGATCTTTCAGCGTCAGGGTGTTCATGGAGGAGAAACGCGTCGAGTTGACCATCCCTTGTAAAAACAGGACGAACGGCAAAACGTAGTACCAGCCCAGCAGGGCGGTAGTCATAAACAACAGGGTGACCAGCGACAGACCCAGCGTGGTCGCTACCAGTACCCGACGATAACCAAAGCGATTCACCACCTGTACCACAATTCGCTTCATTCCCATGCTGCCAAGCACCATCGGGATCATCATCAGTCCGGCATGAAACGGCGAGAAACCGAGGCCAATTTGCAGGAAAACCGGTGTCATAAAGGGCAACATGCCACTGCCAATACGTCCGGCAAAGCTCCCCGCCAGGCCCAGCGAAAAGGTACGAGTACGGAACAGTTTCAGACTGAACAGGGCACGGTTGTTATTTCTGGCGTGCAGCAGATAAAGCACCAGTGCCACCACGCCAACTGCGACCAGGCCTGCAATCGTCAGCGGCGATAAACCTGTACCTTTACTGCCGTCCAGCGCCAGGGTTAATACCGCCATGCCAACCGCCAGCAATAAAAATCCGGAGAGATCAAAGCGCCGCGTCTGCATGGTGTAGTTCGGCATTAACAGCAATGTGGCGATCGCACCGATAATCCCCACCGGAATGTTGATCAAAAAGATCCAGTGCCACGATGCGTACTCCACCAGCAGACCGCCGAGCGCCGGACCGAGCAGCGGACCGACCTGACCGGGTAACGTGACAAAGGTCATCGCCGCCATATATTGCTCGCGCGGTACGATTTTCATCACCGTCAATCTGCCGACCGGCACCATCATCGCGCCGCCAACGCCCTGTAACGCGCGTGCCAGCAACAGTTCGTTCAGCGTGCCGGAAAGCGCGCAAAACAGTGAACCGAGAGTAAACAGCACGATGGCGGTAAAGAAAATATTGCGCACGCCGACTTTGTCCGCCAGCCAGCCGCTGGCGGGCAGCATCACCGCCACGGTCAGCACATAAGAGACAATGACCATGTGCATATGCAACGGACTTTCCCCGAGGCTTTGCGCCATTGAGGGAAGGGCGGTGTTTACGATGGTGGTGTCCAGCGACTGCATAAAGAAGCCGAAAGCCACAATCCACAATTGCCAACGGGTGCTGTCGGGAAGATCTGTCATTTACTCGGTTACCGTTTGTTTAGGTTTACGCGAAAAACGCAGCCGCAGACGGTCGAAAAAGAGATACACCACCGGCGTGGTATACAGCGTAAGGAGCTGGCTCATTACCAGTCCGCCGACAATGGTGATCCCCAGGGGTTGCCGCAGCTCCGAGCCGTCGCCGCCCGACAATACCAGCGGCAGCGCACCAAACAGCGCCGCCAGGGTAGTCATCATAATCGGGCGAAAACGCAGCAGACAGGCCTGGAAAATAGCTTCCTGCGGCGTCAGGTTACCGTGCCGTTGGGCTTCAAGCGCAAAATCGACCATCATAATGGCGTTTTTCTTCACGATGCCGATTAATAGCATGATCCCTATCAGGGCGATTAGGCTGAACGGGGCATTGAACAGCTCCAGCGCCAACAGCGCTCCAACGCCCGCCGAGGGCAGGGTGGAGAGAATCGTCAGCGGATGTACGTAACTCTCGTAAAGGATACCCAGCACGATATACACCGTGGCGATGGCGGCGATAATCAGGATCACCTGCGAGTTCATCGTCTCCTGGAACACCTGCGCCGTGCCGGCAAAACTGCCGCGCACCGTCGAAGGCACACCAAGCTGGGTCATTGCGCGATCGATCGCCGCACTGGCGTCCGAGAGCGATTTTCCGGTCGGCAGGTTAAACGAAATGGTCGAGGCCGCCGATAATCCCTGATGATTCACCGATAGTGGGGCATTCGCCGGTTGCCATTTAGCGAAATACGACAGCGGGATCGCTTTGCCTTCGTTATTGATAACGAACATTTTTTCCAGCGCACTGATGTCCTGGGTATAGCGCGGATCCACTTCCATCACCACTTTATACTGGTTCATCGGCTGGTAAATGGTCGAGATTTGCCGCTGACCGAAGGCGTTATTTAACAGACTGTTGGCGGCTTGTACGTCGATTCCCAGCCGTGCCATGGTGTCGCGGTCGTAAACCAGATTCATCTCCGCGCCGTTATCCTGCTGATCGGAGTTCACGTCCGCCAGTTCCGGCAACGTCGCCAGTTTTTTGCGGATTTTCGGCTCCCATTCTCGCAGTGCCGCCAGGTCGTCGGATAACAACGTGTACTGGTAGCTGGCGTTCGACTGACGCCCACCAACGCGAATATCCTGTACCGCCATCAGGAACAGATTCGCCCCCGGTTCTTTCGCCAGTTTTACGCGCAGACGGTCGATAATTTGCTGCGCCGTTTCGCTGCGTTCGTCGCGTGGCTTGAGGGTGATAAACATCATCCCGCTGTTCACTCGCGAACCGCCTGTAAAGCCGGTGACATTATCCACTGCCGGATCGTCACGGATAATTTTCATGAAATCCTGCAACTTACCGCGCATCGCCTGAAACGAAATACTCTGATCCGCCTGAATCCCGCCCATCAACACGCCAGTGTCCTGCTCCGGGAAGAAGGTTTTCGGGATCGAGATATACAGCCAGATATTCAGCGCAATGGTGCCAAGCAGCACCACGCCCACCAGACGGGTATGATTGAGCACCCATTTCAGTGACTTGCCGTAGCCTTGTTGCAGGGCTACCAACATGCGACCAAAACCACGCAGTCGCTTTTGCTCGCGCGGCTTGCTGGCTTTCAGCATCCAGCCACACATCATTGGCGTTAATGTCAGAGAAACCAGCAACGATATACCAATGGCGACAGAAAGCGTCACGGCAAATTCGCGTAACAGTCGGCCCGGCAATCCGCCCATCAACAGCAGCGGCAGGAACACCGCCACCAGTGACAGACTCATCGACAGCACCGTAAAACCGACTTCGCGAGTACCTTGCAGTGCGGCTTGCAACGGTTTCATTCCCGCTTCCAGATGACGTGCAATGTTTTCCAGCACCACGATGGCGTCATCCACCACGAAACCAGTAGCGATGGTGAGCGCCATTAACGAAAGGTTATTGAGACTGAATCCGCACAGGTACATCGCCGCAAACGTACCAATCAGCGAAACCGGCACCGAAACGGCGGGAATAATAGTGGCGCGACCCGAGCGCAGGAATAAAAACACCACCAGAATCACCAGCGCCACCGAGATAATCAGCGTTTGCTCGACTTCTTCCAGCGAGGCGCGAATGGTGGGGGAGCGATCCTGGGCAATTTGCAGATCAATCGCCGCCGGAATGGTTTCCTGCAACTCCGGTAATTTTGCCCGGATGCTGTCAACCGTCTGGATAATATTGGCTTCCGGCAGTTTGCGGATCATCAGTAAAATAGCCGGTTTGGCGTTGGTCATCCCGGCGTTGCGCACATCCTGCACTGAGTCGGTCACCGTCGCCACATCGCCCAGACGAACCGCGCCGCCGTTGTTGTAGTGAATAATCAACGGCTGATATTCAGCGGCGGTTTTTAGCTCATCATTGGTCTGGATCTGCCAGCGGTGAGTGCCATCTTCCAGCGCGCCCTGCGGTTTACGCACGTTGGCATTGCTGACGGCGGTGCGTACGTCGTCCAGCGACACGCCCTGATTAAACAGCGCCTGCGGATTCAGCCCGACGCGTACGGCGGGCAGTGAGCTGCCTCCGACATCGACATCACCAACACCGTCGATTTGCGAAATCGTCGGAGCCAGCTGCGTCGAGGCGAAATCGTACAGTTCACCCTGCGAATAAGTATCGGACGTCAGCGTGAGGATCATAATTGGCGCATCCGACGGGTTCGCTTTGCGATAGGTCGGGCGGCTGGGCATCCCACTGGGCAGCAAACTTTGTGCAGCGTTGATCGCCGCCTGCACATCACGCGCTGCGCCGTTGATATCCCGGTCAAAATCAAACTGCAAAATAATACGCGTGCTGCCGAGCGAACTGCTGGAGGTCATTTCACTGACTCCGGCAATGCGCCCAAGTGAGCGCTCCAGCGGCGTGGCAACGGAAGACGCCATTGTTTCTGGTGACGCACCGGGCAGCGAGGCGCTGACCATAATCACCGGAAAATCGACCTGCGGCAGCGGGGCGACCGGCAGCATACGGAAGCCCAGTATGCCGCACAGGGTAATGGCAACCGACAGTAAAATCGTCGCCACCGGACGGTAAATGAAGAGGGCAAAAAACTTCACTTACGCCTCCTCTTCATGACGGGCAAAGCGGCTTTTGGTCCACAATGCCAGGCGGTCGAACAGCAGATAAATCACCGGCGTGGTGAACAGCGTCAGCACCTGGCTGACAATCAGGCCGCCGACCATGCCGATACCTAACGGACGACGCAGTTCCGCGCCGACCCCGGTACTCAACATCAGCGGCAGCGCGCCAAGCAGAGCCGCCAGGGTGGTCATCAGGATCGGACGAAAACGGAACAGACAAGCCTGGTAGATTGCCTCGCGCGGCGACATGCCTTGCTCGCGCTCGGCAGCCAGCGCGAAGTCGATCATCATGATGGCGTTCTTCTTCACGATACCGATCAGCAAAATAATGCCGATAATCGCAATCACATCCAGTTCGCTACCAGCAATCAGCAACGCCAGCAGTGCGCCAACCCCTGCGGTGGGTAGCGTCGAGAGAATGGTGATCGGGTGAATAAAGCTCTCGTACAGAATGCCGAGCACGATATACATCGCCACCACCGCCGCGACAATCAGCCAGACAGTGCTGCCCAGCGCCGACTGGAAGGCGAGGGTGCTGCCCTGGAACTGCGTGGTGATATCCACCGGCAGATTCAGCGTCTTTTCGGTGTCCATAATCGCCTGCACCGCATCGCCCAGCGAATAGTTATCCGGCACGTTAAAGGAGATGGTCGTTACCGGGAACTGATCCAGATGGTTGATGGAGAGCGGCGCAAAACGCTGCTCAATTTTGGCAATTGAGCTTAGCGGCACCACGCCGCCGTCGCTGCTGGTCAGGCGAATGGTATCCAGCGCCGCGAGGCCTGGGGTATTTTCGGTGTTGTGCTCCAGCACCACGCGATACTGGTTGGCCTGAGTATAAATAGTGGAAATCAGCCGCTGACCAAACGCGTTGTACAGGGCGTTATCGACATCCGCCATGCTGATCCCCAGACGGCTGGCGCTGTCGCGATCAACATTGACATACGCCACCAGCCCTTTGTCCTGCCAGTCGCTGGAGACATCAGAAAGCTGTGGCAGTTGCTGGAGTTTTTCCATCAACTGTGGCACCCAGGTACTGAGCGCATCCAGTGACGTGGCCTGCAAGGTAAACTGGTACTGGGTGCGGCTGACCTGAGTATCAATAGTCAGATCCTGCGTTGGTTGCAGGAAGAGATCGACGCCCGGCACTTTATCTACCGCCGTTTGCAGACGGGCGATGACTTTTTGCACCCGATCATCACGTTCATCCAACGGTTTGAGGTTGATTTGTAAACGTGCACTGTTCAGCGACGGGTTAGTGCCATCAACGCCAACAAATGAGGTCAGGCTTTGCACTGCCGGATCCTGCAAAATCACGTCCGCGACCTGGCGTTGTCGCTGGGCCATATTGGCAAAGGAGCTGGATTGCGGTGCCTGCAAAGTGCCCTGAATAATGCCATTGTCCTGTACCGGGAAGAAACCTTTCGGAATGAACACCCACAGCAGCACGCTAAGCAGCAGCGTGCTGAGTGCCACGCTTAAGGTCAGCCACGGATGATTCAGCACTTTCGCCAGTCCACGACCATAGGCGGCGATTATCCTGTCGAACATTTTTTCCGAGGCACGGGAGAAGCGGTTCTGTTTACGCAACGACTCCTGGCTGAGCATCCGCGCGCACATCATCGGTGTCAGGGTCAGCGACACCACCGCTGAGATCAAAATCGCTACCGCCAGGGTAATAGCAAATTCGCGGAACAGTCGCCCGACGATATCGCCCATAAACAGCAGTGGGATCAACACCGCAATCAGTGAGAAGGTCAGCGAGATAATGGTAAAGCCGATTTCACCTGCGCCCTTGAGCGCCGCCGCCAACGGTTTTTCGCCTTTTTCGATATAGCGGGAAATGTTTTCGATCACCACGATGGCGTCATCGACCACGAATCCGGTGGCGATAGTTAACGCCATCAGTGTCAGGTTATTGATTGAAAAATCGAGAAACACCATAACCGCGAAAGTGCCGATTAACGACAGCGGTACAGCAACACCGGGAATGATGGTCGCCGGAATATTGCGCAAAAACAGGTAGATAATCATGACTACCAGCGCGATAGCCATCATCAATTCAAACTGAGTATCATCGACGGATGCGCGGATATTGGTGGTGCGATCGGAAAGCACTGTCACCTTCACCGATTTCGGCAGACTCTCAGTGAGCTGTGGCAGCATCTGCCGAATGCTGTCGGCGGTGGAGATAATGTTAGCACCGGGCTGGCGCTGAACATTCATCACAATGGCCTGTTCTTTGTTCGCCCACGCGCCGAGCCAGCTGTTTTCTGCACCTTGCTCTACAGTTGCGACATCGCCCAGACGAATTGGCGCGCCGTTCTGGTAGGCGATGATTAGCTGGCGATACTCTTCGGCGGATTGCATCTGGTCGTTCGCGGAAAGCGTGACCGCACGGGAAGGGCCGTCGAGGCTACCTTTTGCCGAGTTAACGTTAGCGCCGGTAATGGCGGTGCGCACGGTTTCGCTGGTCAGGCCGAGGGCGGCAATCGCCTGAGCGTTAAGTTTGACGCGAACAGCCGGACGCTGACCGCCGGAAAGCGTCACCAGGCCGACGCCGGAAATCTGCGAGATTTTCTGCGCGACGCGGGTTTCCACCATATCTTCCACTTGCGTCATCGGCATGGCGGTTGAGGTGACGGCGAGCGTCATGATCGGCGGATCTGCCGGGTTCACTTTGCTGTAAACCGGCGGGTTAGGCAGATCGCTCGGCAACAAGTTGGTCGCAGCGTTAATCGCGGCCTGCACTTCCTGCTCGGCGACATCGAGCGGTAATGTTAGCTGGAACTGCAAAGTGATAACTGACGCACCGCCGGAACTTTGCGACGACATCTGTTTCAGGCCAGACATCTGCCCGAACTGGCGTTCTAGCGGCGCGGTAACGGCAGAGGTCATGACATCCGGGCTGGCACCTGGGTAGAGCGTGACCACCTGAATGGTCGGATAGTCCACTTCCGGCAGCGCCGAAACGGGCAGGGCGCGATAACCGATAATCCCGGCGAGTAAGATCGCCACCATCAGCAGCGTGGTGGCCACAGGACGCATAATAAACAGGCGCGACGGGCCGCCTGTGCTGCTCGGGGGTAACACCTGCATCAGGAGCGTGCTCCTTTTTTCGCGTATTCGCGGCTGGTGGCTTTCTCTTCCGGAGTAGTGGCGCTCTGGGCTTCCACCACTTCCACTTTCGCCCCTTCGGTCAGGCGATCAATGCCGTCTGTCACCACGCGATCGCCCGCAGAAATACCTGCACGGATCACCACTTTCTGACTGTCCTGAATGCCCGGCGTCACCAGATGTTTGCTGACCTTGTTTTCGCTATTCAGCACCCAGACAAAATGGCCTTCATTGCCCATTTGCAGGGCGGCTGTTGGGATCACTACGGCGTTTTGTTCGGTGTCGACTAACATGCGCGCGTTAACAAACTGATTGGGAAACAGCGCATCATCCTGATTATTAAAGCGTGCTTTCACTTTAATCGTACCGGTAGTGGCATCGATTTGGTTATCTAGACTTAACAGCGTGCCTTCACTTAATTTCTTCGAGTTGGTGCGATCCCAGGCTTCTACCACCAGCGGTTTTCCGGCTTTCTGCGCCTGCACTACGGTAGCGATATCGCTTTCCGGCAGGGTAAAGACTAAATCGATAGGATGCGTCTGGGTGATCACCACGATCCCGGTGGTATCACCACTGGAGATTTGGTTACCAACATCAACCTGCTTGAGACCAACGCGACCATCGACTGGTGCGGTAATCCGGCTCCAGTCGAGTTGCAGCTGCGCGCTGGCAACGCTTGCTTCATCAGCCTTAATGGTGCCTTCGGTTTCACTGACCAGCGCCTGTTGGGCATCCAGCTCCTGGCGGGAAACGAGATTGGTTTTTGCCAGTTGTTGATAACGCGCCAGGTCACGGCGGGCGTTGGCAAGCGTGGCTTTATCTTTTGCCAGTTGGCCCTGGGCTTGTGCTAATGCAACTTTGAACTGGCTGGGGTCAATTTCTGCCAGTAAATCGCCTGCTTTGACCTGCTGGCCTTCCTGGAAATGTAACGCTATCAGTTGGCCGTCCACGCGGCTGCGCACCGTAACGGTATTAGCGGCGGTAATGGTGCCAAGCCCGGTGAGGTAACGCGGAACTGCCTGTTCTACGGCGGTCGCCGCCTGAACCGGGGCTAATGGGCCGGAACGCATACCACGTCGACCACCCGCTGGCGATTGCTGCGCTTGTTTCGTCGCCCCTGGGGCTGCACTCCGGGAGTCATTGCGGCCTTGCCAGAACCAGAATGCGGCGATGGCGGCGATAACCACCACGATTACGATTACCCAACGGGATTTATAACTACCTTTCATCGTTAAGAGTTTCTCTTCCTGAAACGTTTCGCGGAATGATACTAGTGTAGCCAGCCAATAAGGGAGAAAAATGGAGGAATTATGAAACACTGTCTGGAATCGTCTGAATGACGGGCACATTTGCGAGCACGCATCCAGTAATAACACATGAAACTATTTTATCTACGCGTTAGCGATAGACTGCTTGCATGGCGAAAGGAGGTAAGCCGACGATTTCAGCGGGACGCTGAAACGGGAAAGCCCCTCCCGAGGAAGGGGCCATAAATAAGGAAAGGGTCATGATGAAGTGGATCATCATCGTGGTGCTCTTAGTCATAAGCTTCCCGGCTTACTAAGACTACCAGGGCGGGGGAAACCCCGCTCTACCCTCACTCCTGAAAGTATGCCTTCACGATAAGATTGTCAATCCGCAGGCTTTGCAGTCTGCGATCCTGCCAGCAAATATTCTTTGCGAGTCGTTACGCAATAATCACAGAGGAAACTATTTTGTTCACGCGTTAGCGATAGACTGTATTCAGGGCGAAAGGAGGTAAGCCGACGATTTCAGCGGGATGCTGAAACGGGAAAGCCCCTCCCGAGGAAGGGGCCTTAAATAAGGAAAGGGTTATGAGGAAGCACGTCATCATACTGGTGATACTCTTAGTGATTAGCTTCCAGGCTTACTAAGAACACCAGGGGGAGGGGGAAACCTCTCCCTAACCCTCACTCCTGAAATTATGTCACTCCGCCCTTAGTGTCAATCGACGGCTCTCCGTTCTTGCGAGGCGAATAGCAAAATTTTCTGCGCCGCCGGGCCTAATTCTGAAAGTTTCTTCGTTTGCTCTTATTTCATTATTGCAGTCGGTATGATACCGGACCTCAATAATTCTCTAAGAAAGGATTTCTTATGAGCGAACAAATCACGTTTGCCACCAGCGATTTTGCCAGTAACCCGGAACCACGTTGCCCCTGCATTCTGCTGCTGGATGTTTCTGGCTCGATGAGTGGCAGACCTATTAATGAACTTAACGCCGGATTGGTTACCTTTCGTGATGAACTGCTTGCTGATCCGCTGGCTTTAAAAAGAGTGGAACTCGGCATTGTGACGTTCGGCCCGGTGCATGTGGAACAACCCTTTACCAGCGCCGCTAATTTTTTTCCGCCCATCCTGTTTGCCCAGGGCGATACACCAATGGGTGCGGCCATTACCAAAGCCCTGGATATGGTAGAGGAGCGGAAACGTGAGTATCGTGCAAATGGTATTTCGTATTATCGCCCGTGGATTTTCCTGATTACCGATGGTGCACCAACCGATGAGTGGCAGGCTGCAGCCAACAAAGTGTTTCGGGGGGAAGAAGATAAAAGGTTTGCTTTCTTTTCCATCGGTGTTCAGGGGGCGGATATGAAGACTCTGGCACAAATCAGCGTTCGTCAGCCTTTGCCTCTGCAAGGATTACAATTCCGTGAACTGTTTAGCTGGTTATCCAGTTCGCTGCGTTCGGTTTCCCGCTCCACGCCGGGAACGGAAGTTGTGCTGGAAGCGCCAAAAGGCTGGACGTCAGTGTGAGCTGGCGTCTGGTTTATGCATCCGCTGTTGGAACGTCGCACATCAGCGCTGATTTACCTTGCCAGGATGCCTGCCAGATGCAGGTTGCCTGGCTAAATGACCAGCAGCCATTACTGGTGATGTTCCTTGCTGATGGCGCAGGTAGCGTTTCGCAGGGAGGAGAAGGCGCGACGCTCGCCGTCAATGAAGCGATGGCTTATATGTCGCAAAAAGTGCAGGGTGGGGAATTGGGGCTTAATGATATCCTCGCCACGGATATTGTGCTGACCGTTCGTCAGCGACTTTTTGCCGAGGCGGAAGCCAAAGAATTAGCAGTTCGCGATTTTGCCTGCACGTTTCTGGGATTGATTTCATCGGCTAATGGCACCTTGATTATGCAGATTGGCGATGGCGGCGTGGTGGTGGATTTTGGTCACGGTCTGCAATTGCCGCTTACGCCGATGGTGGGTGAATATGCCAATATGACGCACTTCATTACCGATGAAGATGCCGTTTCCAGACTGGAAACTTTCACCAGCACTGAGCGTGTGCATAAAGTTGCAGCATTTACGGATGGTATCCAGCGACTGGCGTTAAATATGCTGGATAATTCTCCGCATGTGCCTTTCTTTACCCCGTTTTTCATTGGACTGGCGGCAGCAACGCAGGAACAACTCGATTTATTACCTAAATTGTTAAAGCAGTTTTTGTCCAGCCCGGCGGTAAACGAGCGTACCGATGATGATAAAACGTTGGCACTGGCGCTGTGGTTACCATGAAACCCACTTTATATACTGCTACTGGTGAGTGCGTTACGCCAGGCCGTGAACTGGGCAAAGGTGGTGAAGGCGCGGTTTATGATATCGAGGAGTTTGTCGATAGCGTCGCCAAGATTTATCACACGCCGCCACCCGCCTTAAAACAGGACAAACTTGCCTTTATGGCTGCGACAGCTGACGCGCAGTTGTTGAATTATGTCGCCTGGCCGCAGGCAACGCTTCACGGTGGACGAGGCGGAAAAGTTATCGGTTTTATGATGCCAAAAGTTTCTGGTAAAGAACCGATTCATATGATCTATAGCCCGGCACATCGTCGCCAGAGTTACCCTCATTGTGCGTGGGATTTTCTACTCTATGTTGCGCGCAATATTGCTTCATCTTTTGCTACGGTTCACGAGCACGGGCACGTCGTGGGTGACGTAAACCAGAACAGTTTTATGGTAGGTCGCGACAGCAAAGTGGTACTGATTGATAGCGACTCCTTTCAGATTAACGCCAATGGCACACTGCATTTATGCGAAGTCGGCGTGTCGCATTTTACGCCGCCAGAGCTACAAACCTTGTCGTCATTTGTCGGCTTTGAACGCACAGAAAATCACGATAATTTTGGCCTTGCGTTGCTGATTTTTCACGTCTTGTTTGGTGGCCGGCATCCTTATTCTGGTGTGCCGCTTATCTCTGATGCGGGTAATGCGCTGGAGACGGATATTGCCCATTTCCGTTATGCCTACGCGTCAGATAATCAGCGACGTGGTTTAAAACCGCCGCCACGATCTATTCCGCTGGCGATGTTACCGGGCGATGTTGAAGCCATGTTTCAGCAGGCGTTTACGGAAAGTGGCGTGGCAACCGGGCGTCCGACGGCAAAAGCGTGGGTAGCGGCACTTGATTTACTACGCCAACAGTTAAAGAAATGTACCGTTTCGGCAATGCATGTTTACTCCGCTCATTTGACTGACTGCCCGTGGTGTGCGCTGGATAATCAAGGCGTTATCTATTTTATTGATCTCGGCGAAGAGGTCATTACCACCAGCGGTGATTTTGTGCTGGCGAAAGTCTGGGCGATGGTGATGGCGTCAGTAGCACCGCCAGCATTGCAATTGCCATTACCCGATCATTTCCAACCGACTGGCAGGCCGCTTCCTTTAGGCCTGTTACGGCGCGAATACATCATTCTGATTGAGATCGCACTGTCAGCGTTATCGCTGTTGCTTTGCGGCCTTCAGGCAGAACCGCGTTATATTATTTTGGTTCCTGTGCTGTCGGCTATCTGGATTATTGGCAGTCTGACAAGCAAAGCGTACAAAGCAGAAGTTCAGCAACGCCGTGAGGCATTTAATCGCGCGAAAATGGACTATGACCATTTAGTCAGCCAGATCCAACAGTTGGGCGGGCTGGAAGGTTTTATCGCCAAACGGACGATGCTCGAAAAAATGAAGGACGAAATGCTCGGGTTACCGGAAGAAGAAAAACGTGCTCTGGCAGCACTTCACGACACCGCAAGGGAACGGCAGAAGCAGAAGTTTCTGGAGGGATTTTTTATTGATGTTGCCTCTATTCCCGGCGTTGGCCCTGCGCGTAAAGCGGCGTTACGGTCCTTTGGTATTGAAACAGCCGCAGATGTTACCCGTCGTGGGGTTAAGCAAGTGAAAGGGTTTGGTGATCATCTGACCCAGGCAGTTATCGACTGGAAAGCAAGTTGCGAACGCCGTTTTGTGTTCAGGCCGAATGAAGCGGTAACGCCAGCAGACAGACAAGCGGTAATGGCGAAAATGACCGCCAAACGACATCGGCTGGAATCGACGTTGACTGTCGGCGCGACAGAGTTGCAGCGATTCCGCCTTCATGCTCCAGCACGGACCATGCCGTTGATGGAACCGTTACGTCAGGCGGCAGAAAAACTGGCTCAGGCGCAGGCTGATTTAAGCCGCTGCTGAGCCATTTTCTTTTAACGAAATACCACTTCTGCCCAGCGTGCCAGCCCGGCGGTGACGGAGCCAAAGTCATCGCCGCCTGCAATCGGAATGCCCGGCAACTGTTCTGCCAGCGCTTTTTTAATCAGCGGAGAACGGGCGCTACCGCCGGTCAGGTAGATAACGTCCGGTTTTTCCTGGGCGTTATCCAGGGCCAGTTGCACCTGTTCCAGAATCCGCGCCAGTGGCTGGCTGAGGGCGCTTTCCAGCCCTCGCTGGCTAATCAGCGTAGCCAGTTCATTGCTGATAAACGGCAGTGAGGCGCGGGTTTCCGCTACGCTTGAAAGAGCAATTTTGCACTCTTCTGCGCTACGCACCAGGCGATAGCTTAAACGCTGACGCCAGACTTTCTGTAACAGGGCCACTTTTTCCGGTTCGCGGGCATCGCGTACCAGATCGTTAAGCAGACGACCGTTGGCACTACTGTAGAAATCACTCTGCGCAGGTACGTCGTTGATGGCAACCGCATTCCACCACGGCAGGATCGGCAGGGCGATGCCTTTTTCGGTTTCGCCACCCATACCCAGCAGTGGCATCAGGTTTTTAAACGCCAGGGCGATATCCAGATCGTTACCGCCAATACGACAACCACTGTGACCCAGCAGACTGGCTTCACGATCGAGACGCGAACGCCACTGCGGCCCCATCAGCAGCAATGAACAGTCAGTCGTACCACCGCCGATATCCACCACCAGCACCCGTTTTTCTTCCTGCAAGGTGGCTTCGTAATCCAGCCCAGCCGCGACCGGCTCGTACTGGAATACCACGTCCCTGAATCCGGCACGCTTCGCCGCGCGTTCCAGAATCCCTTGCGCCTGGGCGTTTGCTTCATCGCCGCCCAGCCCCTGGAAGTTGATCGGGCGACCAATCACCGCCTGAGTAATCGCTTCTGGCAGCTGCGCCTGCGCCTGCTGGCGAATGTGCAACATCATTGCGCAGACCAGATCCTCAAACAGCGCTACCTGCTGCGGTTTTAAGCCGCTGGCACCGAGGAACGATTTTGGTGATTTCACAAACCACACTTCTTGTGGATCATCAATGTACTGTGCCAGTGAGGAAAGACCGAACTGCACGCTTTTCGCCGTAACATCGATATCTTCTTCGCGGTTATAACGAATCGCCCGACGTAACAGCGCCTGCGTTTCATCGTCGTCTGCCGGAACATCATGATGGCGGTACAGCCATTCACTTACTGCTTCACGCGTTGGCGCGCAAAGCATTGAAGGCAGCAGCGTGCTGTCGTTTTCCATTTTCAGTAATTGCGGTTTACCGTCACGCATGACCGCCACTGAACAGTTTGCTGTACCGTAATCAAAACCAATAAACACGAATTAATCCCCATGCCGGTGAAGAAGGGGCGTGACTTTAGCGAAATGTTGCCGTCGCGACAACCGGAATATGAAAGCAAAGCGTAGCGTCTGAATAACGTTTATGCTGAAAGCGGATGAATAAGGAGATGCGATGTATACCCTGAACTGGCAGCCGCCGTATGACTGGTCGTGGATGTTGGGATTTCTCGCCGCCCGTGCAGTGAGTGGTGTGGAAACGGTCGCTGAGGATTATTATGCCCGTAGTCTGGCGGTGGGCGAATATCGCGGCGTGGTGACTGCTATTCCGGATATAGCCCGCCATACTCTGCACATAAATTTAAGTGCAGGTTTAGAACCCGTTGCCGCTGAGTGTCTGGCGAAAATGAGCCGCCTGTTTGATCTGCAATGTAACCCGCAGATTGTTAACGGTGCGTTGGGCAAGTTAGGCGCGGCACGGCCCGGATTGCGTTTACCCGGCTGTATTGATGCTTTTGAGCAGGGTGTGCGGGCGATTTTAGGCCAACTGGTGAGCGTGGCGATGGCGGCAAAATTGACTGCCAAAGTTGTACAGCTTTATGGCGAACGGCTGGATGATTTTCCGGAGTATATCTGCTTCCCCACGCCTCAGCGGCTGGCAGCAGCCGACCCGCAGGCATTAAAAGCGTTAGGCATGCCGTTGAAACGGGCAGAGGCACTGATTCATCTGGCAAATGCGGCGCTGGAGGGCAGCTTACCAATGACAATTCCGGGCGATGTGGAGCAGGCGATGAAAACGCTGCAAACTTTTCCGGGTATCGGGCGCTGGACGGCGAATTATTTCGCTTTGCGTGGCTGGCAGGCGAAAGATGTTTTTCTGCCGGATGATTATCTGATTAAACAGCGATTTCCGGGGATGACACCGGCACAAATCCGCCGTTATGCCGAGCGCTGGAAGCCCTGGCGTTCTTATGCGCTGTTGCATATCTGGTATACGGAAGGCTGGCAACCAGACGAAGCATGACGTTGGTCGCCGGATGCGGTGCGAGCGCCTTATCCGGCCTGGGGAATGAGCGATTTGTAGGCCTGATAAGACGCGTTAGCGTCGCATCAGGCGATGGGGAAGCACGCCTCAGTTAATCGCGAAATAACTGCTATTCACCAGCAAATCCAGTGGTTGGGCATCGGCAATCACATCACCATAAATCAGATCGACGCCGATGCCCGAAAGCGTATCCATCACTAAGGGTAAAACGACTGGCCCGACGATAGTTTTCATCCCGAGTCGCTGAGCATGCCCCTGAATAATCGTAATCAGCATCTCATCCATCAAATTACCCTGCACGTTGGTGCATAACTCATCATCGAGTAGCAGGTAATCTGCCATATTCGCTTTCAGCGAGTTGAAGATTTGCAGATCGCGGCCCACCTGACTGAATACGATCCGACATCCCGCCAGCCGCAGTTTTTGCACGCTTTCTGCGTGATCTAAAATCGCTTCTGCCGGAATAATCAGATGTAATAACCGTGGTGGTAGAGGGCTGTTTTCCAGCTGCTCAAGCAGTTCATTCACCAGTGTGGCGCTACTCAAACCGGCAACGGAAAGGGGGAGGGCGATGCTTATGCCTTTACTGGCAACCGCTTTTGCGGCCTGCTGGAAAAATTCGTGGAATACCCGTCGGTCAAGAGCATGGCTAAGTGCCGGATCGCTGAAGCTACGACGAAATTTTTGTTCATCAATAATCTCGCCTTCGCAACTCCAGAGCTTAAGTGAAATCAGCCACAAATTACGCGCTTCCGGGATCCGCGGCGAAGCGACACCGTGGGCGATCATCATCAACTGATTCTCTTTAATCATCCGCGACTGTTCATCAAGCGACATCGCCGCCCGTTCGCTATGTGCGGCAGCTTGCTGTGGTTCGTAAACCGTCACCCGGCCCCGTCCACCATTTTTGGAGGCATAACAGGCGATATCAGCCTGCGACATCACTTCTGCCGCCTGATGATTGTTGTCATCAATCAAGGTAATCCCGGCACTGGCACCTACCCGATGCACACGGCCTTCCCATATAAAGTGATAGTCATTCACGGCACTGATAATGCGTGTAGCGATAAAACGCGCGCTTTCAACATTACAGTCTGGTAGCAGCAGACCAAATTCATCCCCACCGAGTCGCGCCAGCACGTCGCTGGAACGCAGCATACTCAGCATTAACGACGCCAGTTCGCGCAGCAAAGCGTCGCCCGCCGCATGCCCGGCGCTGTCATTCACCGCTTTAAAGCGATCAAGATCGATAAACACCAGTGCATGTCGCTGATGCGTACTGTTTACCGTTTGCAGCAGGATACGCAGTTGTTTCTCAAAACTGGCGCGGTTGGCGAGATGCGTCAGTGCATCATGGGAGGCGCTGTAGCTCAGCTGGCGCAGCATTTTGCGTGATTCGGTGACGTCCTGAATCACCAGAACCGAACCAATATTGCTGCCGTCCAGAGTACTTAACGGCGTAATACTGTAATGCACGTCGTAGCTGCCGCCGCTCCGACAGTGCAACACCACATCTTGTTCAATCGCGGAACGTGAGGTGTCGGCACTGTAAATGTTCTCCATCAGGGGACCATTGTCGCCAAAGGTAATATGCAACACCGTCAGGAGCGGAACACCTAATGCTTCTTCCTGCGTCCAGCCGCTCATCTTCTCCGCCACTGGATTCATAAAGGTAATTTTCATTGCCATATCAATACAGACCACGGCTTCACCGATGGAATCAAGCGTAATGTGCAGGCGCTCTTTTTCCTGAAACAATGCCTCGTTAAGCTGTTTAACCTCGGTCATATCCATATTAATGCCGAGCAGGCGTTCGACTTCGCCTTCTTTATTCAGTACCCGGTTGGCGAGGGCGCGGATATGGCGAATACCGTCTTTTACGGTAATGCGAAATTCCAGCTTAAAGGGCGAGCGTGATTGCAACGAATCACGAATCACTTTTTCGGCATGCTGGCGATCTTCCGGCAGCACGCACTCGTACCACACCTGCCAGTTCGGTTTGATATGCGGAGGAATTTCATACAGCTCGAACATCCGCTTATCCCAGCTAAAAATATTCGGCTTCAGCTCCCACTCCCAGATGCCAATCCCGCCCGCTTCGTTAGCCAGCGTGATGCGCTCCATCAGTTGCTGATTCACCTGTTCGGTGCGTTTTAGCTCGTTAATGTCTTCAATCTGAGCGATAAAATAGAGCGGCGTGCCATCCGTGTGGCGCACCAGTGAGACGGCAAGCAACGCCCAGACAACATCGCCATTGCGGTTGTAGTAGCGTTTTTCCATTGAATAGGTGTTTATTTCACCGCTTATCAGCTTTTCAACCTGTTGGAGATCTTTATTGAGATCCTCCGGCCAGGTCAGTTGCTGAAAGGTGAGTCCGCGCAGCTCTTCCTGACTGTACCCGAGAAACTGGCAGAGCGCTTTGTTGGTTTGCAGCCATTGTCCCTCGGTGCCCACTAACGCCATACCGATAGCGGAATATTCCATGGCGTTCCGAAAACGGGTTTCGCTTTCGGAAATGTGTTTGCGTTCCGCACGAAAGGCATACATCACCATGGTCATGATGTTGGCGGGCAGCAGGATCAGCAAAAACGGTAGCCACGGCATATGGCTCATCAGGTATGTACGCGGCGTAGCAAGCAGGGAGGGATCCGCGGCCATCATCAGCGACACCATCATCACCGTGGTAAGGAAGATCAAAAAGGCTTCCATTCGTGGCAGGCGCACGGCGCTCCACATCAACAGCACAATAATGAAAGTAAAAGGCCACGGCAGATACAGCATCGAAAGCCAGCTTAACGTCAGTGTGATGGCTAACGTGAGCAGCGACTCAAAAAGCAACCGTGGGTTGCGATGGCGCAGCAGATAGTGTGGTTTAAATAACAATCCCAGCGGCACCAGTGCCAGAGCGCCGATGGATTCTGACAGTACCCATATCAAAAATGCCCTGAGAGGATCGTCTCCGGGCGTCAGCAGGACAACCAGAACACCCCCTAGCAGAGGCGGAACAATGGCGCTGCCGAATGCCAGACGCAGCCAGTCAGCCAGATTTTGCAAGGGGTTATACCACGGCAGCAATTTACGTAGCAGCACTGCCCCGACCACGGCTTCAACAATATTGATGGTCGTCCAGGTCATGTTCAGCGAGCTGGTGGAAAAAAGCAGGATGGATGCGGCGATATTTCCCAGCGAGCAGCTCAGCGCAATTCCCGGCCACATGCGCCCGGCATGGCGATAAAACGCCACCATCATGATGGACGTCGGGAACCACAGTGGGGCGAGTTGGGTGCCAAACTTCGAAAGCTCAAGCGAGAAAAGGGTAAAGATAAACGAGACTAAACCTAAACTGACCAGGTGAAGCAGCGGGTGGGGCAGGGCAATTAATACATGCTGTGATTGTTTGCTCATTACCGCTTTATCCGCAAGACCAGGTCGCCAGTATTCGTTTCTGTGTTTATGCTAGTACAAAAGTTTTACATTTTATATGCGAATTGCTCATAAAGTGACGTAAAGGCGGATAATTTGCGCAACTGCGTATAACATTTTTTACCTTGTATAAAACTGATCAACGTAATTTGCCACCGGGAATTCTTCGTCAACAATTAACTCTGAGCGCGCGGCAGCGCTATTCGACTGGTATCAGGCGGATGAAATCCCTATAATTGCCGCGTTTGGCGCTTCGTCGCCCCCTTCCTAACATCCAGGTTAATCAGGTCGCTAAATATATGACTGATCAGTCTCATCAGTGCGTCATTATCGGTATCGCTGGCGCATCGGCTTCCGGCAAGAGTCTTATTGCCAGTACCCTTTATCGTGAATTACGTGAGCAAGTCGGTGATGAACACATCGGCGTAATTCCCGAAGACTGCTATTACAAAGATCAAAGCCATCTGTCGATGGAAGAACGCGTTAAGACCAACTACGACCATCCCAGCGCGATGGATCACAGCCTGTTGCTTGAGCATTTACAAGCGTTGAAACGCGGCTCGGCAATTGACCTGCCGGTTTACAGCTATGTTGAACATACGCGTATGAAAGAAACGGTGACGGTTGAGCCGAAGAAGGTCATCATTCTCGAAGGCATTTTGTTGCTGACGGATGCGCGTTTGCGTGACGAACTTAACTTCTCCATTTTCGTTGATACCCCGCTGGATATCTGCCTGATGCGCCGCATCAAGCGTGACGTTAACGAGCGTGGGCGTTCAATGGATTCCGTGATGGCGCAATATCAAAAAACCGTGCGCCCGATGTTCCTGCAATTCATTGAGCCTTCTAAACAATATGCGGACATTATCGTGCCGCGCGGCGGGAAAAACCGCATCGCGATCGATATATTGAAAGCGAAAATAAGTCAGTTCTTTGAATAAGCTTGATAAATTGTGTACCGTTCAGTGATAACCTGGTATGCCCTTGACGTAATTGGCGTTAAGGGAGTGATGCGCGAAAGGAGAAAATGCCATGCGTCTGTGTGACCGAGATATTGAAGCCTGGCTTGATGAAGGCCGTTTGTCGATCAACCCACGTCCGCCAGTGGAGCGTATTAACGGCGCGACGGTGGATGTACGCCTGGGCAATAAATTTCGTACCTTCCGTGGTCACACGGCAGCGTTTATCGATCTGAGCGGTCCCAAAGATGAAGTGAGCGCCGCGCTTGACCGCGTGATGAGCGATGAGATCGTTCTCGACGAGGGCGAGGCGTTCTATCTTCACCCAGGAGAGCTGGCGCTGGCGGTGACGCTGGAGTCGGTGACGCTGCCAGCCGATCTGGTGGGCTGGCTGGACGGGCGTTCCTCTTTGGCGCGTCTGGGGCTGATGGTGCACGTCACCGCGCACCGTATCGATCCGGGCTGGTCTGGTTGCATTGTGCTGGAGTTCTACAACTCCGGTAAGCTGCCGCTGGCGCTGCGTCCGGGCATGTTAATTGGTGCGCTGAGCTTTGAGCCGCTTTCCGGCCCGGCGGCGCGACCTTACAACCGCCGTGAAGATGCGAAATATCGCAACCAGCAGGGCGCGGTAGCCAGCCGAATCGATAAAGACTAATTCAGGCCCATTGAGGATACCATGAGACGATTTCTGACGACGCTGATGATACTCCTGGTCGTGCTGGTGGCCGGGTTATCTGCGTTAGTGTTGCTGGTGAATCCGAATGATTTCCGCGACTATATGGTCAAGCAAGTTGCTGCACGTAGCGGTTATCAATTGCAGCTCGACGGGCCACTGCGTTGGCACGTCTGGCCGCAGCTTAGTATCCTCTCCGGGCGAATGTCTCTCACCGCCCAGGGCGCAAGCCAGCCACTGGTTCGCGCCGACAACATGCGTCTGGACGTGGCGCTTTTACCACTACTGAGTCATCAACTGAGCGTTAAGCAGGTGATGCTAAAAGGGGCAGTGATCCAACTGACGCCGCAGACGGAAGCGGTGCGCAGTGAAGACGCTCCGGTTGCACCGCGCGACAATACCTTGCCGGATCTGTCAGACGATCGCGGATGGTCGTTTGATATATCCAGTCTTAAGGTGGCGGACAGCGTGCTGGTGTTCCAGCATGAAGATGACGAGCAGGTGACAATCCGCAATATTCGCCTGCAAATGGAACAAGATCCCCAACATCGTGGTTCATTTGAGTTCTCCGGGCGGGTTAATCGCGATCAGCGCGATCTCACGATATCCCTTAACGGTACGGTAGATGCTTCTGATTATCCGCATGATTTAACGGCGGCTATTGAACAAATTAACTGGCAGTTGCAGGGTGCAGATTTACCAAAACAAGGTATTCAGGGGCAGGGGAGTTTCCAGGCCCAGTGGCAGGAGTCACATAAACGCCTTTCATTTAACCAAATCAGCTTGACCGCCAATGACAGCACGCTGAGCGGGCAAGCACAGGTCACGCTGACAGAGAAACCTGAATGGCAGCTGAGACTGCAATTCCCGCAACTGAATCTTGACAACCTCATCCCGCTTAATGAAACAGCGAATGGTGAAAACGGTGCCGCGCAGCAGGGGCAGAGCCAATCAACATTGCCGCGCCCGGTCATTTCTTCGCGTATTGATGAACCGGCATATCAGGGACTGCAAGGCTTTACGGCTGATATTTTGTTGCAGGCCAGTAACGTGCGCTGGCGCGGAATGAATTTTACAGATGTTGCCACGCAAATGACCAACAAGTCGGGTTTGCTGGAAATTACTCAACTGCAGGGCAAGCTTAACGGTGGACAGGTTTCACTGCCGGGCACGCTGGACGCGACATCAATAAATCCGCGGATAAACTTCCAGCCACGGCTGGAAAACGTTGAGATTGGTACCATTCTGAAGGCGTTTAACTATCCGATTTCGTTGACCGGAAAAATGTCACTGGCTGGTGATTTCTCCGGTGCTGACATAGATGCCGACGCATTCCGCCACAACTGGCAAGGACAGGCACATGTCGAAATGACCGACACGCGCATGGAAGGGATGAACTTCCAGCAGATGATTCAGCAAGCGGTAGAGCGTAATGGCGGTGATGTGAAGGCCGCTGAAAACTTTGATAACGTGACGCGGCTTGACCGCTTTACCACCGATTTGACGTTGAAGGATGGCGTCGTGACGTTAAACGACATGCAAGGTCAATCGCCTGTGCTGGCGCTGACAGGGGAAGGCATGTTGAATCTGGCAGATCAAACCTGCGATACCCAGTTTGATATTCGGGTCGTGGGTGGCTGGAACGGGGAAAGTAAACTGATTGATTTCCTGAAAGAAACGCCAGTACCGCTGCGGGTTTATGGCAACTGGCAGCAACTCAATTACAGCCTGCAAGTGGATCAGTTACTGCGCAAACATCTACAGGACGAAGCGAAACGTCGCCTGAATGACTGGGCCGAGCGGAATAAAGATTCCCGCAATGGCAAAGATGTGAAGAAGTTGCTGGAGAAGATGTAGGTTACCAGGTGACCAGTCCTGTAGGCCTGATAAGACGCGTAAAGCGTCGCATCAGGCGTTCGCGGCGGCACCATTATATTCTGAATATGTAAGATCGAAGGCTGTTCCGTTCACTTGATGTTCCTCACTACTATGGAACGCTCAAGCCGGTGAACGTGCCAGGGTGGCTCAATCTCCACCACCCTGGCAACCCGGGCTCCCGGCGGTAAATCGCCGCTGGCGCGGTTCCCTCATCTTATTCCTTTCGGCTATCGGGTAAAATGACCGATACCATCACACCTCGTACTCCATCTCGCCATCCTTACGCAGTGGAATAATCTGCACCTTCTGCACGCGATGGCTTTCCACCTGCAACGTTTTAAGCAAATAATCCCCCACCTGAACTTCTTCGCCAGGTTTTGGAATACGTTGCAAATACTCCATCAACAGCCCGGCAATGGTGTGATATTCACGTTTTTCATCCAGCGGCAGCGGCACATATTGCACCAGATCTTCCAGCGGCATATGACCATTCGCCGTCCAGGAACCGTCCGCATTCTTCTGAATATCATGGCGGGCGTCGATCTCTTCCACTTCGTTCGGTAAGTTACCGGCAATGGTTTCAGTGACGTCACTTAATGTCACAATCCCTTCCACCGAGCCAAACTCATCCACCACAAAAGCAAAGTGCGTGCGGGCATTACGGAACTGCTCCAGGGCAGGTAACAACGGCAAGGTTTCCGGGAACACCAGCGGCTGGCGAATCAACACCCGCAGGTTGAGCGGTTCGCCGCGCAGAGACTGTTGTAGCAGGTCGATAACGTGAACAACACCGAGCAAATCTTCTGCGTCATCACCGTCGGTAACCACCAGCCGCGTATGCTGATTTCGCTCCAGCAACTGGCGGATTTCTTCTTCCGGCGCGTTGAGATCGATATGCTCAATATCGTGGCGCGACGTCATAATGCTGCTGACGGTACGCTGGTTAAGATTAAGTACCCGCTCAATCATCCGCCGTTCCTGCGGATTAAAGATCTGCTGGTTTCCATGATCCACCAGCATGGACGCGGTTTCGGCGTCCAGTTCCGCATCTTCTTTTTGCCCGCTAAGCAGGCGCATTACCGCTTCGGTAGTCCGCTGGCGTAGCGTCTGATTAGCGGAAAGAAAACGTCGCCGGTTAAAGATAGCCAACTGATTGAGTGCCTCGATCATCACCGAGAAACCAATGGCAGCGTACAGGTAGCCTTTCGGAATGACGAAGCCGAAACCTTCTGCCACCAGGCTAAAGCCAATCATCAACAGGAAGCTTAAGCAGAGAATAACGATGGTCGGGTGGCTATTAACGAACTGGGTTAACGGCTTGCTGGCCATCAACATCAGGCTGATAGCGATAACCACGGCGGCCATCATGACCAGTAAATGGTCGACCATCCCGACGGCGGTAATCACTGAGTCGAGTGAGAAAATGGCGTCCAGTACCACAATTTGCGTCACCACGCCCCAGAACTTCGCACCTTTGCGTTGTGTGGGATTATTGCTGTCTTTCCCTTCCAGCCGTTCGTTCAGCTCCATCGTGGCTTTGAACAACAGGAAGAAACCACCAAACAGCATGATTAAGTCGCGGGCGCTAAAGGTAAACGAGCGGAAGCTGAACAGCGGTTGAGTCAGGGTGACCAGCCAGGAGATTGACGCCAGCAGTAACAGGCGCATTAACATCGCCAGCAGCAGCCCGGTAACCCGTGCGCGGTCGCGCTGCTTCGGCGGTAGTTTTTCGGCGAGGATGGCAATAAAGACCAGGTTATCAATGCCGAGGACCAGTTCGATCACAATCAGCGTGATTAACCCGGCCCAGATAGACGGATCGGCAATCCATTCCATAGTAAGTACAAAACCTATTCGTTGTATGACAAATGTCACAATTCGATCATGGATAAATCGGGGCAAAAATGCAATGTTGCAGCACTATTTATCTCATATTATTTGAGGGTAATAACCTCACATTATCCCTGAATTAAAAGTGGTAATAATAAAACATTATTTAAGAAATATCGCATGTGGAGACACTATATTAAATATTGTCAACCTAAAGAAACTCCTAAAAACCATATTGAATGACACTTAATATAATTCTTAAAAATAGCCAATTACCGAATTGTTATCTTGCCTGCTATTCCGTTAGCTGTAACACTTCCTCCTGCATTATTGGAAAGCCAATATTCAATTACCATAATGTCACCTTATATTCGGAAGTTAATTTCCGTAATAACCCTTTCTCATCAACGACTGTATGCTGAGAGGGTGTGAAAAATTAAACTAAATCAGTGTATTGGTAGCTAAAAAGCCAGGGGCGGTAGCGTGTCTGGATGCCTGAAAGACCAGTCTGAATTATTCTGTCAATAGCCTGCGGATGAAATCAATTTTTTTAGGACTGATGCCAGTTAAATTTTTATTCAATTAACTGCAAGGTAAATGTGCATGGCGACATTGCTATTAATAGTGCACAGGATAATTACTCTGCCAAAGTGATAAATAAACAATGATGAAATCCAAAATGAAATTGATGCCATTATTGGTGTCAGTAACCTTGATAAGCGGTTGCACAGTACTTCCGGGCAGCAATATGTCGACGATGGGCAAAGACGTCATCAAACAGCAGGACGCTGATTTCGATCTCGACAAAATGGTGAATGTTTATCCGCTGACCCCGCGCCTGATTGACCAATTACGCCCACGCCCGAATGTAGCGCGCCCCAATATGACGCTGGAAAGTGAGATCGCGAATTACCAGTATCGCGTCGGGCCGGGGGACGTTCTTAATGTCACCGTCTGGGATCACCCGGAACTCACCACGCCAGCCGGTCAGTACCGCAGCTCCAGCGACACCGGCAACTGGGTACAGCCTGACGGCACTATGTTTTACCCGTATATCGGCAAGGTCCACGTAGTCGGGAAAACGCTCGCTGAAATCCGCAGTGATATTACCGGGCGCTTAGCGACGTACATCGCTGACCCGCAGGTGGACGTTAATATCGCCGCCTTCCGCTCACAAAAGGCCTATATCTCCGGTCAGGTGAATAAATCCGGTCAACAGGCGATCACCAACGTGCCACTGACTATTCTCGACGCCATCAACGCCGCAGGTGGCCTGACCGACACCGCTGACTGGCGCAACGTGGTGTTAACACACAATGGTCGTGAAGAACGCATTTCTTTGCAGGCGCTGATGCAAAACGGCGACCTCAACCAGAATCGACTGCTTTACCCCGGCGATATTCTCTACGTGCCGCGTAATGATGATCTGAAAGTGTTTGTGATGGGTGAAGTGAAGAAACAGAGCACCCTGAAAATGGACTTTAGCGGCATGACCCTGACCGAAGCCCTGGGCAATGCTGAAGGCATCGACATGACCACCTCCAACGCCAGCGGCATCTTTGTCATTCGTCCGCTGAAAGGCGAGGGCGGGCGTAACGGCAAGATTGCCAATATCTACCAGCTGGATATGTCCGATGCCACGTCGCTGGTGATGGCGACAGAATTCCGCCTGCAACCTTATGACGTGGTGTATGTCACCACCGCCCCGGTTTCCCGCTGGAACCGTCTGATCAATCAGTTGCTGCCAACTATTAGCGGTGTCCGTTACATGACGGATACAGCCAGCGACATTCATAACTGGTAATCGTCATGTTTAACAACATCTTAGTTGTCTGTGTCGGCAATATTTGCCGCTCCCCGACGGCGGAACGCTTACTGCAACGTTATCACCCGGAGCTGAAAGTGGAGTCCGCTGGACTCGGCGCGCTGGTCGGTAAGGGCGCTGACCCTACTGCTATCAGCATCGCCGCAGAACATCAACTGTCTCTGGAAGGTCACTGTGCACGGCAAATCAGCCGCCGTCTGTGTCGCAACTACGACCTGATTTTGACCATGGAAAAGCGCCATATCGAACGCTTATGCGAGATGGCACCTGAGATGCGCGGCAAAGTGATGCTGTTTGGTCACTGGGATAACGAATGTGAAATCCCCGATCCGTATCGCAAAAGCCGGGAAACGTTTGCAGCGGTGTACACATTACTTGAACGGTCTGCCCGCCAGTGGGCGCAGGCATTGAACGCAGAGCAGGTATAAGAATGACAGAAAAAGTAAAACAACATGCCGCTCCGGTAACGGGCAGTGATGAAATCGATATTGGTCGCCTGGTCGGCACCGTCATTGAAGCGCGCTGGTGGGTGATTGGCATCACCGCTGTATTTGCCCTCTGTGCCGTGGTTTACACCTTCTTCGCCACGCCGATTTATAGTGCCGACGCACTGGTACAAATCGAGCAAAACAGCGGCAATTCGTTAGTGCAGGACATTGGTTCGGCATTAGCCAACAAACCGCCTGCATCGGACGCCGAGATCCAGTTGATTCGTTCGCGTCTGGTGATTGGTAAAACGGTGGACGATCTCGACCTCGATATTGCGGTGAGCAAAAACACGTTCCCGATTTTCGGTGCGGGCTGGGATCGTTTGATGGGACGTCAGAACGAGACGGTGAAAGTGACCACCTTTAACCGCCCGAAAGAGATGGCGGATCAGGTGTTTACGCTTAATGTGCTGGACGATAAAAACTACACCCTGAGCAGTGATGGCGGCTTTAGCGCCCGTGGACAAGCGGGCCAGATGCTGAAAAAAGAAGGCGTCACGCTGATGGTTGAAGCCATTCACGCCCGCCCGGGCAGTGAGTTTACCGTCACCAAATACTCCACGCTGGGGATGATCAATCAACTGCAAAACAGCCTGACGGTAACGGAGAACGGCAAAGACGCAGGCGTACTGAGCCTGACTTATACCGGTGAAGATCGCGAACAGATCCGCGACATTCTTAATAGCATCGCCCGTAACTATCAGGAACAAAATATTGAGCGCAAATCGGCGGAAGCGTCGAAAAGCCTCGCTTTCCTCGCGCAACAGTTACCGGAAGTACGTAGCCGCCTTGATGTTGCCGAAAACAAACTGAATGTCTTCCGTCAGGATAAAGATTCTGTTGATCTGCCGCTGGAAGCGAAAGCGGTGCTCGATTCGATGGTGAACATCGACGCGCAGTTGAACGAACTGACCTTTAAAGAGGCGGAAATCTCCAAGCTGTACACCAAAGTTCACCCGGCGTACCGCACGCTGCTGGAGAAACGTCAGGCGCTGGAAGACGAAAAAGCCAAACTTAACGGTCGCGTAACGGCGATGCCGAAAACCCAGCAGGAGATTGTCCGTCTGACCCGCGATGTCGAGTCTGGTCAGCAGGTCTATATGCAACTGCTGAATAAAGAGCAGGAGCTGAAAATCACCGAAGCCAGCACCGTCGGCGATGTGCGCATTGTTGACCCGGCAATCACTCAGCCTGGTGTGCTAAAACCGAAGAAAGGGCTGATTATCCTTGGGGCGATTATTCTTGGCCTGATGCTCTCTATCGTGGGTGTGCTGCTGCGCTCGTTGTTTAATCGCGGCATCGAAAGCCCGCAGGTGCTGGAAGAACACGGTATCAGCGTCTATGCCAGCATCCCGTTGTCGGAATGGCAGAAAGCGCGCGATAGCGTCAAAACCATTAAAGGGATTAAACGCTATAAACAGAGCCAGCTACTGGCGGTGGGGAATCCAACCGATCTGGCGATTGAAGCCATCCGCAGTCTGCGTACCAGTCTGCACTTCGCGATGATGCAGGCGCAGAACAATGTGTTGATGATGACCGGGGTTAGCCCGTCAATCGGTAAAACCTTTGTCTGCGCCAACCTGGCGGCGGTGATCAGCCAGACCAATAAACGCGTGTTGTTGATCGACTGCGATATGCGCAAAGGCTACACCCACGAGCTGTTGGGCACCAATAACGTCAATGGCCTGTCGGAAATTCTGATTGGTCAGGGCGATATTACTACCGCAGCTAAACCGACCTCTATTGCCAAATTTGACCTGATCCCGCGCGGTCAGGTGCCGCCAAATCCTTCTGAACTGTTGATGAGCGAACGCTTTGCCGAACTGGTGAACTGGGCGAGTAAAAACTATGACCTGGTGTTGATTGATACGCCGCCGATTCTGGCAGTGACCGATGCGGCAATTGTTGGTCGTCATGTCGGAACCACATTAATGGTGGCGCGTTATGCGGTCAACACATTGAAAGAAGTGGAAACCAGTCTGAGCCGCTTTGAGCAAAACGGTATTCCGGTGAAAGGGGTGATTCTGAACTCCATCTTCCGCCGCGCCAGCGCGTATCAGGATTATGGCTATTACGAATACGAATATAAGTCGGATGCGAAATAACGACGCCTGCATTCGCACCGCCCCGTAGGCCGGATAAGGCGTTCACGCCGCATCCGGCAAGCAAACCAGCTCATAAGCCGGGAGAACAACCTATGAAAGACAATCCGCTGATCTCAATCTATATGCCGACCTGGAACCGCCAACAACTGGCGATTCGGGCGATAAAATCGGTCCTGCGCCAGGACTACAGTAACTGGGAGATGATCATCGTGGATGATTGCTCCACCTCCTGGGAACAACTGCAACAGTACGTCAGCGCCCTCAACGATCCGCGTATCACCTACATTCACAACGACATTAACAGCGGGGCGTGCGCGGTACGTAACCAGGCGATTATGCTGGCGCAAGGGGAATACATTACCGGGATCGATGACGATGATGAATGGACGCCCAACCGTCTGAGCGTCTTCCTCGCCCATAAACAGCAACTGGTCACACACGCCTTTTTGTACGCTAACGACTACGTTTGCCAGGGCGAAGTCTATTCCCAACCGGCAAGCTTGCCGCTGTATCCCAAATCGCCGTATTCACGCCGCCTGTTCTACAAACGCAATATCATTGGCAATCAGGTCTTTACCTGGGCATGGCGTTTCAAAGAGTGTTTGTTCGATACCGAACTAAAAGCGGCACAGGATTACGACATCTTCCTGCGGATGGTGGTGGAGTATGGCGAACCGTGGAAAGTGGAAGAGGCGACGCAGATCCTGCATATCAATCACGGTGAAATGCAGATCACCTCGTCACCGAAAAAATTCTCCGGATACTTCCACTTTTACCGCAAGCACAAAGACAAATTTGACCGTGCCAGTAAAAAATATCAGCTGTTTACCCTCTACCAGATCCGCAATAAACGTATGACCTGGCGCACTTTGCTGACGCTGCTGTCGGTGCGTAACGGCAAACGTCTGGCTGATGGTATTCGGGGGCGCTAAAGATGCTGGAAGATCTGCGCGCCAACAGCTGGAGTTTACGTCCGTGCTGCATGGTTCTAGCGTATCGCGTCGCTCATTTTTGTTCGGTGTGGCGCAAAAAGAACGTCCTCAACAATATTTGGGCGGCCCCTCTGCTGGTGCTGTATCGCATTATCACCGAATGCTTTTTCGGTTATGAAATCCAGGCTGCCGCGACCATTGGCCGCCGCTTTACTATCCATCACGGTTACGCCGTAGTGATCAATAAAAACGTGGTGGCGGGGGATGATTTCACCATTCGCCACGGCGTCACTATCGGCAATCGTGGTGCCGATAACATGGCATGTCCACATATTGGCAACGGCGTCGAACTCGGTGCCAACGTTATTATTCTTGGTGATATCACGCTTGGTAACAACGTCACCGTGGGTGCGGGCAGCGTGGTGCTCGACTCTGTCCCGGACAACGCGCTGGTGGTGGGAGAAAAAGCGCGAGTGAAGGTAATTAAATGAATATTTTGCAATTTAATGTGCGACTGGCGGAAGGCGGGGCAGCAGGTGTGGCGTTAGATCTCCACCAGCGTGCGCTGCAACAGGGGCTAGCGTCACATTTTGTCTACGGTTACGGCAAAGGCGGCAAAGAGAGCGTCAGCCATCAAAACTATCCGCAGGTCATCAAACATACGCCGCGGATGACTGCAATGGCGAATATTGTCCTGTTTCGTCTGTTTAATCGCGATCTGTTTGGCAATTTCAATGAGTTATATCGCACCATTACTCGTACACCGGGTCCGGTGGTCCTGCATTTTCATGTGCTGCACAGCTACTGGCTAAATCTTAAGAGCGTGGTGCGCTTTTGCGAAAAGGTGAAAAACCATAAACCGGACGTCACTCTGGTCTGGACGCTGCACGACCACTGGAGCGTTACCGGACGCTGCGCCTTTACCGACGGTTGTGAAGGCTGGAAAACGGGCTGCCAGAAATGCCCGACCTTAAATAACTATCCGCCGGTGAAGATTGATCGGGCGCACCAGCTGGTGGCGGGCAAACGCCAGTTATTCCGTGAGATGCTGGCGCTGGGCTGTCAGTTTATTTCCCCCAGCCAGCATGTGGCTGACGCTTTCAATAGCCTGTACGGTCCAGGGCGTTGCCGGATTATCAATAATGGTATTGATATGGCAACCGAAGCGATTCTGGCGGATCTGCCTCCGGTGCGCGAAACCCAGGGCAAGCCGAAAATCGCTGTGGTGGCGCATGACCTGCGTTACGACGGCAAGACTAACCAGCAACTGGTGCGTGAGATGATGGCGCTGGGCGACAAAATTGAACTGCATACCTTCGGTAAGTTCTCGCCGTTCACCGCTGGCAACGTGGTTAATCACGGCTTTGAAACCGACAAACGTAAGCTGATGAGCGCGCTCAATCAGATGGATGCGCTGGTGTTCAGTTCTCGCGTCGATAACTACCCGCTGATTTTGTGTGAGGCGCTATCGATTGGCGTGCCGGTGATTGCCACCCATAGCGATGCGGCGCGTGAAGTGCTGCAAAAATCCGGCGGTAAAACCGTCAGTGAAGAAGAGGTGCTGCAACTGGTGCAGTTAAGCAAACCGGAAATCGCGCAGGCGATATTTGGTACCACGCTGGCTGAGTTCAGCCAACGCAGCCGCGCCGCCTACAGTGGACAACAGATGCTGGAGGAGTATGTCAACTTCTATCAGAATCTGTAGCTACCTGCTGCTGCCGCTGATCTACCTGCTGGTTAACGTCAAAATCGCTCAGCTTGGCGAAAGTTTCCCCATCACTATCGTCACTTTTTTACCTGTCTTGTTACTGCTGTTTTTAGAACGCATCAGCGTTAAAAAATTGATGATTGCCTTAGGGATTGGTGCGGGACTCACGGCGTTTAACTACCTGTTTGGTCAGTCGCTGGATGCCAGTAAATACGTCACTTCAACCATGCTGTTTGTCTATATTGTGATCATTATTGGCATGGTGTGGAGTATTCGTTTTAAAACAATTTCGCCACACAACCATCGCAAGATATTACGTTTCTTTTATCTGGTGGTCGGGCTGGTGGTGGCGCTGGCGGCGGTGGAGATGGCGCAAATTATCCTCACCGGCGGCAGCAGTATTATGGAGTCGATTTCGAAATATCTGATTTACAGCAACAGCTATGTACTGAATTTCATTAAATTCGGCGGTAAGCGTACGACAGCACTTTATTTCGAACCGGCATTTTTCGCTCTGGCATTAATCTCAATTTGGCTCAGCATCAAACAGTTTGGTATCAAAACGCCTAAAACCGATGCTATGATTCTCGCAGGAATAATATTATCCGGATCGTTTTCAGGGGTTATGACCTTTATCCTGTTTTATTTGCTGGAGTGGGCATTCCAATATCTGAATAAAGAGGCGATTAAGAAAAAGTTGCCGTTAGCATTGATTTCTCTGGCTGTATTCCTGGTTGGTGTGGTAATCGCGTTTCCTTATATTTCCACCCGTCTGGGCGATTTAGGTACGGAAGGATCGTCATCGTATTATCGTATTGTCGGTCCGCTGGTAATGGTCGGTTATTCTTTGACCCATATTGACGGTGTAGTCAGATTTGGCTCACTTTATGAATATGTCGCATCATTCGGAATATTTAACGGTGCGGATGTCGGAAAAACCATAGACAATGGTTTGTATCTGCTGATTATTTATTTTTCCTGGTTCGCAGTGTTTTTATCGCTGTGGTACATGGGGAAAGTGATAAAAATGATGATCAACGCTTTTGGTGATAACCGCAATTTTCGCGTGCAATTATATCTTTTCACTCCGGTATCGCTGTTTTTTACCGGTTCGATATTTAGCCCGGAATATGCATTTTTAATCGTCTGTCCGTTTATTTTGCGAAAAGCGTTAAATATTACGAGGTAAGAATAAGAACATGTTGCTTAGCATAATCACTGTCGCGTTTCGTAACCTCGAAGGGATAGTCAAAACACATGCCTCGCTGGCGCATCTGGCGCAGGCGGAAGATATCAGCTTCGAATGGATTGTTGTCGATGGCGGTTCCAACGACGGCACCCGTGAGTATCTGGAAAATCTCAATGGTATCTTTAACCTACGCTTTGTCAGCGAGCCAGATAACGGTATCTACGACGCCATGAACAAAGGCATTGCGATGGCACAAGGCAAGTTCGCGTTGTTTCTCAACTCGGGCGATATTTTTCATCAGGATGCCGCAAATTTTGTCCGTAAGTTAAAAATGCAAAAAGATAACGTGATGATCACCGGCGATGCGCTGCTGGATTTTGGCGACGGGCATAAAATTAAGCGTAGTGCTAAACCGGGTTGGTATATTTATCACAGCCTGCCCGCCAGCCATCAGGCGATATTTTTCCCGGTATCCGGCTTGAAAAAATGGCGTTATGACCTGGAATATAAAGTATCTTCCGATTACGCGCTGGCGGCTAAAATGTATAAAGCCGGTTATGCATTTAAAAAACTCAATGGCCTGGTGTCTGAATTTTCCATGGGTGGGGTATCAACCACCAATAATATGGAATTGTGTGCTGACGCCAAAAAAGTCCAACGGCAAATATTACATGTGCCTGGCTTCTGGGCAGAATTATCCTGGCATTTACGCCAACGTACTACCTCAAAGACGAAAGCCTTATATAACAAAAGCTGAATATAAGGGAAAACGATGCAAGATTTAAGCGGTTTCTCGGTGCCGAAAGGGTTCCGGGGCGGCAACGCTATTAAAGTGCAATTATGGTGGGCAGTACAGGCAACAATATTTGCCTGGTCGCCACAAGTATTGTATCGCTGGCGGGCTTTTTTATTACGTTTATTCGGCGCAAAAATAGGAAAAAACGTAGTTATTCGTCCGTCAGTAAAAATTACCTATCCGTGGAAATTAACCTTAGGTGATTACGCGTGGGTCGGCGATGAGGTCAATTTATATACCCTCGGTGAAATAACCATTGGCGCACATTCGGTGATATCGCAAAAAAGTTATTTATGCACCGGGAGCCACGACCATGCAAGTCAACATTTCACCATTAACGCCACGCCTATTGTGATTGGCGAGAAATGCTGGCTGGCGACAGATGTTTTTGTTGCCCCTGGCGTCACGATCGGCGACGGCACCGTCGTGGGGGCGCGAAGCAGTGTTTTTAAATCGCTTCCGGCAAATGTGGTTTGCCGGGGGAATCCCGCAGTGGTGATACGCGAACGCGTTGAAACTGAATAAATTCAAAAAATACAGAGGAATAAGACATGTCAAAAGTCGCTCTCATCACCGGTGTAACCGGACAAGACGGTTCTTACCTGGCAGAGTTTCTGCTGGAAAAAGGTTACGAGGTACATGGTATTAAGCGTCGTGCATCGTCATTCAACACCGAGCGCGTGGATCACATTTATCAGGATCCGCACACCTGCAACCCGAAATTCCATCTGCATTATGGCGACCTGAGTGATACCTCCAACCTGACGCGCATTTTGCGTGAAGTGCAGCCGGATGAAGTGTACAACCTGGGCGCAATGAGCCACGTTGCGGTTTCTTTTGAGTCACCGGAATATACCGCAGACGTCGATGCGATGGGTACGCTACGCCTGCTCGAGGCGATCCGCTTCCTCGGTCTGGAAAAGAAAACCCGTTTCTATCAGGCTTCCACCTCTGAACTGTACGGTCTGGTGCAGGAAATTCCGCAGAAAGAAACCACGCCGTTCTACCCGCGCTCTCCATATGCGGTCGCCAAACTGTACGCCTACTGGATCACCGTTAACTACCGCGAATCCTACGGCATGTACGCCTGTAACGGTATTCTCTTTAACCATGAATCCCCGCGCCGCGGCGAAACCTTCGTTACCCGCAAAATCACCCGCGCAATCGCCAACATCGCCCAGGGGCTGGAGTCGTGTCTGTACCTCGGCAATATGGACTCCCTGCGTGACTGGGGCCATGCCAAAGACTACGTAAAAATGCAGTGGATGATGCTGCAACAGGAACAGCCGGAAGATTTCGTTATCGCGACCGGCGTTCAGTACTCCGTACGTCAGTTCGTGGAAATGGCGGCAGCACAGCTGGGCATCAAACTGCGCTTTGAAGGCACGGGCGTTGAAGAGAAGGGCATTGTGGTTTCCGTCACCGGGCATGACGCGCCGGGCGTTAAACCGGGCGATGTGATTATCGCCGTTGACCCGCGTTACTTCCGTCCGGCAGAAGTTGAAACGCTGCTCGGCGACCCGACCAAAGCGCATGAAAAACTGGGCTGGAAACCAGAAATCACCCTCAGAGAGATGGTGTCTGAAATGGTGGCTAATGACCTCGAAGCGGCGAAAAAACACTCTCTGCTGAAATCTCACGGCTACGACGTGGCGATCGCGCTGGAGTCATAAGCATGAGTAAACAACGCATTTTTATCGCTGGCCATCGCGGGATGGTCGGTTCCGCCATCAGGCGACAGCTCGAACAGCGCGGTGATGTGGAGCTGGTATTACGCACCCGCGATGAACTGAACCTGTTGGACAGCCGCGCGGTGCATGATTTCTTTGCCAGCGAACGCATTGACCAGGTCTATCTGGCGGCGGCGAAAGTGGGCGGCATTGTCGCCAACAACACCTATCCGGCGGATTTCATCTACCAGAACATGATGATTGAGAGCAACATCATTCACGCCGCGCATCAGAACGACGTGAACAAACTGCTGTTTCTCGGATCGTCCTGCATCTACCCGAAACTGGCAAAACAGCCGATGGCAGAAAGCGAGTTGTTGCAGGGCACGCTGGAGCCGACCAACGAGCCTTACGCCATTGCCAAAATCGCCGGGATCAAACTGTGCGAATCTTACAACCGCCAGTATGGACGCGATTACCGCTCGGTCATGCCGACCAACCTGTATGGCCCGCATGACAACTTCCACCCGAGTAATTCGCATGTGATCCCAGCATTGCTGCGTCGCTTCCACGAGGCGACGGCACAGAATGCGCCGGACGTGGTGGTGTGGGGCAGCGGTACACCGATGCGTGAATTTCTGCACGTCGATGATATGGCGGCGGCAAGCATTCATGTGATGGAGCTGGCGCACGAAGTCTGGCTGGAAAACACCCAGCCGATGTTGTCGCACATTAACGTCGGCACGGGCGTTGACTGCACCATCCGTGAACTGGCGCAAACCATCGCCAAAGTGGTGGGTTACAAAGGCCGGGTGGTTTTTGATGCCAGCAAACCGGATGGCACGCCGCGCAAACTGCTGGATGTGACGCGCCTGCATCAGCTTGGCTGGTATCACGAAATCTCACTGGAAGCGGGGCTTGCCAGCACTTACCAGTGGTTCCTTGAGAATCAAGACCGCTTTCGGGGGTAATGATGTTTTTACGTCAGGAAGACTTTGCCACGGTAGTGCGCTCCACACCGCTTGTCTCTCTCGACTTTATTGTCGAGAACAGTCGCGGCGAGTTTCTGCTTGGCAAAAGAACCAACCGCCCGGCGCAGGGTTACTGGTTTGTGCCGGGAGGGCGCGTGCAGAAAGACGAAACGCTGGAAGCCGCATTTGAGCGGCTGACGATGGCGGAACTGGGGCTGCGTCTGCCGATAACAGCAGGCCAGTTTTACGGTGTCTGGCAGCACTTTTATGACGATAACTTCTCCGGCACGGATTTCACCACTCACTATGTGGTGCTCGGTTTTCGCTTCAGAGTAGCGGAAGAAGAGCTGTTACTGCCGGATGAGCAGCATGACGATTACCGCTGGCTGACGCCGGACGCGCTGCTCGCCAGTAACGATGTTCACGCTAACAGCCGCGCCTATTTTCTCGCTGAGAAGCGTGCCGGAGTACCCGGATTATGAAAATACTGGTCTACGGCATTAACTACTCGCCGGAGTTAACCGGCATCGGCAAATACACCGGCGAGATGGTGGAATGGCTGGCGGCACAAGGTCATGAGGTGCGGGTCATTACCGCACCGCCTTACTACCCGCAATGGCAGGTGGGTGAGAACTATTCCGCCTGGCGCTACAAACGAGAAGAGGGGGCCGCCACGGTGTGGCGCTGCCCGCTGTACGTGCCAAAACAGCCGAGCACCCTGAAACGCCTGTTACATCTCAGCAGTTTTGCCGTCAGCAGTTTCTTTCCTCTGATGGCGCAACGTCGCTGGAAGCCGGATCGCATTATCGGCGTGGTGCCAACGCTGTTTTGCACGCCGGGAATGCGCCTGCTGGCGAAACTCTCTGGTGCGCGTACCGTGCTGCATATTCAGGATTACGAAGTGGACGCCATGCTGGGGCTGGGCCTTGCCGGAAAAGGCAAAGGCGGCAAAGTGGCACAGCTGGCAACGGCGTTCGAACGTAGCGGATTGCATAACGTCGATAACGTCTCCACGATTTCGCGTTCGATGATGAATAAAGCCATCGAAAAAGGCGTGGCGGCGGAAAACGTCATTTTCTTCCCCAACTGGTCGGAAATTGCCCGTTTTCAGCATGTTGCAGATGCCGATGTTGATGCCCTTCGTAACCAGCTTGGCCTGCCGGATAACAAAAAAATCATTCTTTACTCCGGCAATATTGGTGAAAAGCAGGGGCTGGAAAACGTTATTGAAGCTGCCGATCGCCTGCGCGATGAACCGCTGATTTTTGCCATTGTCGGGCAGGGCGGCGGCAAAGCGCGGCTGGAAAAAATGGCGCAGCAGCGTGGACTGCGCAACATGCAATTTTTCCCGCTGCAATCGTATGACGCTTTACCCGCACTGCTGAAGATGGGCGATTGCCATCTGGTGGTGCAAAAACGCGGCGCGGCAGATGCCGTATTGCCGTCGAAACTGACCAATATTCTGGCGGTAGGCGGTAACGCGGTGATTACCGCAGAAGCCCACACAGAACTGGGGCAGCTTTGCGAAACCTTTCCGGGCATTGCGGTTTGCGTAGAACCGGAATCGGTCGAGGCGCTGGTGGCGGGGATCCGTCAGGCGCTCCTGCTGCCCAAACACAACACGGTGGCACGTGAATATGCCGAACGCACACTCGATAAAGAGTACGTGTTACGTCAATTTATAAATGATATTCGGGGATAATTATGGCGCAGTCGAAACTCTATCCAGTTGTGATGGCAGGTGGCTCCGGTAGCCGCTTATGGCCGCTTTCCCGCGTACTTTACCCCAAGCAGTTTTTATGCCTGAAAGGCGATCTCACCATGCTGCAAACCACCATCTGCCGCCTGAACGGCGTGGAGTGCGAAAGCCCGGTGGTGATTTGCAATGAGCAGCACCGCTTTATTGTCGCGGAACAGCTGCGTCAACTGAACAAACTTACCGAGAACATTATTCTCGAACCTGCAGGGCGTAACACTGCACCTGCCATTGCGTTGGCGGCGCTGGCGGCAAAACGTCATAGCCCGGAGAGCGACCCGTTAATGCTGGTATTGGCGGCGGATCATGTGATTGCCGATGAAGACGCGTTCCGTGCCGCCGTGCGTAATGCCATGCCATATGCCGAAGCGGGCAAGCTGGTGACCTTTGGCATTGTGCCGGATCTACCAGAAACCGGTTATGGCTATATTCGTCGCGGTGAAGTGTCTGCGGGTGAGCAGGATACGGTGGCCTTTGAAGTGGCGCAGTTTGTCGAAAAACCGAATCTTGAAACCGCTCAGGCCTATGTGGCAAGCGGCGAATATTACTGGAACAGCGGCATGTTCCTGTTCCGCGCCGGACGCTATCTCGAAGAACTGAAAAAATATCGCCCGGATATTCTCGATGCCTGTGAAAAAGCGATGAGCGCCGTCGATCCGGATCTTGATTTTATTCGTGTGGATGAAGAAGCGTTTCTCGCCTGCCCGGAAGAGTCGGTGGATTACGCGGTCATGGAACGTACGGCAGATGCCGTTGTGGTGCCGATGGATGCGGGCTGGAGTGATGTCGGTTCCTGGTCTTCATTATGGGAGATCAGCGCCCACACCGCCGAGGGCAACGTTTGCCACGGCGATGTGATTAATCACAAAACTGAAAACAGCTATGTGTACGCCGAATCTGGCCTGGTCACCACCGTCGGGGTGAAAGATTTGGTGGTAGTGCAGACCAAAGATGCAGTGCTGATTGCCGACCGTAACGCGGTGCAGGATGTGAAAAAAGTGGTCGAGCAGATCAAAGCCGATGGTCGCCATGAGCATCGGGTACATCGCGAAGTGTATCGTCCGTGGGGCAAATATGACTCTATCGACGCGGGCGACCGCTACCAGGTGAAACGCATCACCGTGAAACCGGGCGAGGGCTTGTCGGTACAGATGCACCATCACCGCGCGGAACACTGGGTAGTGGTAGCGGGAACGGCAAAAGTCACTATCGACGGTGATATCAAACTGCTTGGTGAAAACGAGTCCATTTATATTCCGCTGGGGGCGACGCACTGCCTGGAAAACCCGGGGAAAATTCCGCTCGATTTAATTGAAGTGCGCTCCGGCTCTTATCTCGAAGAGGATGATGTGGTGCGCTTCGCGGATCGCTACGGACGGGTGTAAACGTCGCATCAGGCGCTGTTTGTCGGATGCGGCGTGAACGCCTTATCCGACCTACGGTTCGGTTTTGTAGGCCTGATAAGACGCGGCAGCGTCGCATCAGGCAATGAATGCGAAACCGAGATGTAAATAACGACAAAAACAAAATTGGCCGTTTCGGTCAGGGCCAACTATTGCCTGAAAAAGGGTAACGACATGAAAAAATTAACCTGCTTTAAAGCCTATGATATTCGCGGGAAATTAGGCGAAGAAATGAATGAAGATATCGCCTGGCGCATTGGTCGCGCCTATGGCGAATTTCTCAAACCGAAAACCATTGTGTTAGGCGGTGATGTCCGTCTCACCAGCGAAACCTTAAAACTGGCGCTGGCGAGAGGTTTACAGGATGCGGGCGTCGATGTGCTGGATATCGGCATGTCCGGCACCGAAGAGATCTATTTCGCCACGTTCCATCTCGGCGTGGATGGCGGCATTGAAGTTACTGCCAGCCATAATCCGATGGATTACAACGGCATGAAACTGGTGCGCGAAGGGGCTCGCCCGATCAGCGGCGATACCGGACTGCGCGACGTCCAGCGTCTGGCAGAAGCTAACGACTTCCCTCCAGTCGATGAAACCAAACGCGGTCGCTATCAGCAAATCAATCTGCGTGACGCTTACGTTGATCACCTGTTCGGTTATATCAACGTCAAAAACCTCACGCCGCTCAAGCTGGTGATTAACTCCGGGAATGGCGCAGCGGGTCCGGTGGTGGACGCCATTGAAGCCCGCTTTAAAGCCCTCGGCGCGCCCGTGGAATTAATCAAAGTACACAACACACCGGACGGCAATTTCCCCAACGGTATTCCTAACCCGCTGCTGCCGGAATGTCGCGACGACACCCGCAATGCGGTCATCAAACACGGCGCGGATATGGGCATTGCCTTTGATGGCGATTTTGACCGCTGCTTCCTGTTTGACGAAAAAGGGCAGTTTATTGAGGGTTACTACATTGTCGGCCTGCTGGCAGAAGCGTTCCTCGAAAAAAATCCCGGCGCGAAGATCATCCACGATCCTCGTCTCTCCTGGAATACCGTTGATGTGGTGACTGCCGCAGGTGGCACCCCGGTAATGTCGAAAACCGGACACGCCTTTATTAAAGAACGTATGCGCAAGGAAGACGCCATCTACGGTGGCGAAATGAGCGCCCACCATTACTTCCGTGATTTCGCTTACTGCGACAGCGGCATGATCCCATGGCTGCTGGTCGCCGAACTGGTGTGCCTGAAAGGAAAAACGCTGGGCGAACTGGTGCGCGACCGGATGGCGGCGTTTCCGGCAAGCGGTGAGATCAACAGCAAACTGGCGCAACCCGTTGAGGCGATTAACCGCGTGGAACAGCACTTTAGCCGTGAGGCGCTGGCGGTGGATCGCACCGATGGCATCAGCATGACCTTTGCCGACTGGCGCTTTAATCTGCGCTCCTCCAACACCGAACCGGTGGTGCGGTTGAATGTGGAATCACGCGGTGATGTGCCGCTGATGGAAGCGCGAACGCGAACTCTGCTGACGTTGCTGAACGAGTAATGTCGGATCTTCCCTTACCCCACTGCGGGTAAGGGGCTAATAACAGGAACAACGATGACAAATCTAAAAAAGCGCGAGCGAGCGAAAACCAATGCATCGTTAATCTCTATGGTGCAACGCTTTTCAGATATCACCATCATGTTTGCCGGACTATGGCTGGTTTGCGAAGTGAGCGGACTGTCATTCCTCTACATGCACCTGTTGGTGGCGTTGATTACGCTGGTGGTGTTCCAGATGCTGGGCGGCATCACCGATTTTTATCGCTCATGGCGCGGTGTTCGGGCAGCGACAGAATTTGCCCTGTTGCTACAAAACTGGACCTTAAGCGTGATTTTCAGCGCCGGACTGGTGGCGTTCAATAATGATTTCGACACGCAACTGAAAATCTGGCTGGCGTGGTATGGGCTGACCAGTATCGGACTGGTGGTTTGCCGTTCATGTATTCGCATTGGGGCGGGCTGGCTGCGTAATCATGGCTATAACAAGCGCATGGTCGCGGTGGCGGGGGATTTAGCCGCCGGACAAATGCTGATGGAGAGCTTCCGTAATCAGCCGTGGTTAGGGTTTGAAGTGGTGGGCGTTTACCACGACCCGAAACCGGGCGGCGTTTCTAACGACTGGGCGGGCAATCTGCAACAGCTGGTCGAGGACGCGAAAGCGGGCAAGATTCATAACGTCTATATCGCGATGCAAATGTGCGACGGCGCGCGAGTGAAAAAACTGGTCCATCAACTGGCGGACACCACCTGTTCGGTGCTGCTGATCCCCGATGTCTTTACCTTCAACATTCTCCATTCACGCCTCGAAGAGATGAACGGCGTACCGGTGGTGCCGCTTTACGACACGCCGCTTTCCGGGGTTAACCGCCTGCTCAAACGTGCGGAAGACATTGTGCTGGCGACGCTTATTCTGCTGCTGATCTCCCCGGTGCTGTGCTGTATTGCGCTGGCGGTGAAACTCAGTTCGCCAGGGCCGGTTATTTTCCGCCAGACTCGCTATGGCATGGATGGCAAGCCGATCAAAGTGTGGAAGTTCCGTTCCATGAAAGTGATGGAGAACGACAAAGTGGTGACTCAGGCGACGCAGAACGATCCGCGCGTCACCAAAGTGGGGAACTTTCTGCGCCGCACCTCGCTGGACGAATTGCCGCAGTTTATCAATGTGCTGACTGGCGGGATGTCGATTGTCGGTCCGCGTCCGCATGCGGTGGCGCATAACGAACAGTATCGACAGCTCATTGAAGGTTACATGCTGCGCCATAAGGTGAAACCGGGCATTACCGGCTGGGCGCAGATTAACGGCTGGCGCGGCGAAACGGACACACTGGAGAAAATGGAAAAACGCGTCGAGTTCGACCTTGAGTACATCCGCGAATGGAGCGTCTGGTTCGATATCAAAATCGTTTTCCTGACGGTATTCAAAGGCTTCGTTAACAAAGCGGCATATTGATATGAGCTTACGTGAAAAAACCATCAGCGGCGCGAAGTGGTCGGCGATTGCTACGGTGATCATCATCGGCCTCGGGCTGGTGCAGATGACCGTGCTGGCGCGGATTATCGACAACCACCAGTTCGGTTTGCTTACCGTGTCGCTGGTGATCATCGCGCTGGCAGATACGCTTTCTGACTTTGGTATCGCTAACTCGATTATTCAGCGAAAAGAAATCAGCCACCTTGAACTCACCACGTTGTACTGGCTGAACGTCGGGCTGGGGCTTGTGGTGTGCGTGGCGGTGTTTTTGTTGAGTGATCTCATCGGCGACGTGCTGAACAACCCGGACCTGGCACCGTTGATTAAAACATTGTCGCTGGCGTTTGTGGTGATCCCCCACGGGCAGCAGTTCCGCGCGTTGATGCAGAAGGAACTGGAGTTCAACAAAATCGGCATGATCGAAACCAGCGCGGTGCTGGCGGGCTTCACTTTTACGGTGGTTAGCGCCCATTTCTGGCCGCTGGCGATGACCGCGATCCTCGGTTATCTGGTCAATAGTGCGGTAAGAACGCTGCTGTTTGGCTACTTTGGTCGCAAAATTTATCGCCCCGGTCTGCATTTCTCGCTGGCGTCGGTGGCACCGAACTTACGCTTTGGTGCCTGGCTGACGGCGGACAGCATCATCAACTATCTCAATACCAACCTTTCAACGCTGGTGCTGGCGCGTATTCTCGGCGCGAGCGTGGCAGGGGGGTACAACCTGGCGTACAACGTGGCCGTTGTGCCACCGATGAAGCTGAACCCAATCATCACCCGTGTGTTGTTTCCGGCGTTTGCCAAAATTCAGGACGACACCGAAAAGCTGCGTATTAACTTCTACAAACTGCTGTCGGTGGTGGGGATTATCAACTTTCCGGCGCTGCTGGGGCTGATGGTGGTGTCGAATAACTTCGTACCGCTGGTATTCGGCGAAAAGTGGAACAGCATTATTCCGGTGCTGCAATTGCTGTGTGTGGTGGGGCTACTGCGCTCCGTGGGTAACCCGATTGGTTCGCTGCTGATGGCGAAAGCACGGGTGGACATCAGCTTTAAATTCAACGTATTCAAAACATTTCTGTTTATTCCGGCGATTGTTATTGGTGGGCAGATGGCGGGCGCAATCGGCGTCACGCTTGGCTTCCTGCTGGTGCAGATTATCAACACCATTCTGAGCTATTTCGTGATGATTAAACCGGTGCTCGGTTCCAGTTATCGCCAGTACATCCTGAGTTTGTGGCTGCCGTTTTATCTCTCGCTGCCGACGCTGGTGGTCAGTTTTGCGCTGGGCATTGTGCTGAAAGGGCAACTGGCGCTGGGGATGCTGCTGGCGGTGCAAATAGCCGCGGGTGTGCTGGCGTTTGTGGTGATGATTGTGCTGTCGCGCCATCCGCTGGTGGTGGAAGTGAAGCGTCAGTTTTGTCGCAGCGAAAAAATGAAAATGCTTTTACGGGTGGGGTGAGTTGTTGTTTTCGGTTCCGACAACGGTTGCCGGGTGCAGCGTAAAACGCCTTATCCATCCTACGGTTCTGTGCTCGGGACCTGTAGGCCTGATAAGACGCGTCAGCGTCGCATCAGGCACTGAATGCCGGATGCGGCGTGAACGCCTTATCCGGCCTACGGTTCTGTGCTCGGGTCTTGTAGGCCTGATAAGACGCGTCAGCGTCGCATCAGGCAAAAAGCGGCAACGAACAAAACAAACGCAGCCTCACCTGGCATCAAATTTATGAGGAAAAAATGAAATTACTTATTCTGGGCAACCACACTTGCGGCAATCGTGGCGACAGCGCCATCTTGCGCGGCTTACTTGATGCCATCAACATCCTCAATCCACAAGCCGAAGTGGACGTGATGAGCCGCTATCCGGTCAGTTCTTCCTGGCTGCTCAACCGCCCGGTAATGGGCGATCCGCTGTTCCTGCAAATGAAACAACACAACAGCGCGGCGGGCGTTGTCGGGCGCGTTAAAAAAGTCCTCCGTCGCCGCTATCAACACCAGGTATTGCTCTCACGCGTCACTGACACTGGCAAGCTGCGTAATATCGCCATCGCCCAGGGATTCACCGACTTCGTGCGCCTGCTGTCAGGTTACGACGCCATTATTCAGGTCGGCGGATCGTTTTTTGTCGATCTCTACGGCGTGCCGCAGTTTGAACATGCGCTTTGCACATTTATGGCGAAAAAGCCGTTGTTTATGATTGGTCACAGCGTCGGTCCCTTCCAGGATGAGCAATTTAACCAACTGGCGAACTACGTTTTTGGTCACTGTAACGCGCTGATCCTGCGCGAATCGGTCAGTCTCGAACTGATGAAACGCAGCAATATCACCACTGCAAAAGTGGAAGATGGCGTCGATACCGCGTGGCTGGTCGATCACCACACAGAAGATTTCACCGCCAGCTATGCCGTCCAACACTGGCTGGACGTTGCCGCACAACAGAAAACGGTGGCAATTACCCTGCGCGAACTGGCACCGTTCGACAAACGTCTCGGCACCACTCAACAAGCGTATGAAAAAGCCTTTGCCGGGGTGGTCAATCGCATTCTCGACGAAGGGTATCAGGTGATTGCGCTATCCACCTGTACGGGCATCGACAGCTATAACAAAGACGACCGCATGGTGGCGCTCAACCTACGCCAGCACATCAGCGATCCTGCCCGTTATCACGTAGTGATGGATGAACTCAACGATCTGGAAATGGGCAAAATTCTGGGGGCCTGTGAACTCACCGTCGGTACGCGCCTGCACTCCGCCATTATCTCAATGAACTTTGCTACTCCGGCGATTGCCATCAACTATGAACATAAATCCGCCGGGATTATGCAGCAGTTGGGACTACCGGAGATGGCGATTGATATCCGTCATTTACTGGACGGCAGCCTGCAAGCGATGGTTGCGGATACCTTAGGCCAGCTTCCGGCGCTGAACGCACGACTTAGCGAAGCCGTCAGTCGTGAGCGTCAGACAGGAATGCAGATGGTGCAGTCCGTACTGGAACGCATTGGGGAGGCGAAATGAAGGTTGGCTTCTTTTTACTGAAATTTCCGCTGTCGTCAGAAACCTTCGTCCTCAATCAAATTACCGCGTTTATTGATATGGGATTTGAGGTGGAGATTGTCGCGCTGCAAAAAGGCGACACACAAAACACCCACGCGGCATGGACGAAATACAACCTTGCCGCCAGAACCCGCTGGTTACAGGACGAACCTACGGGCAAAATAGCGAAACTGCGCCACCGCGCCAGCCAGACCTTACGCGGCATTCATCGTAAAAATACCTGGCAGGCGCTCAACCTCAAACGCTATGGTGCCGAGTCGCGGAACCTGATTTTGTCTGCCATTTGTGGTCAGGTCGCAACACCGTTTCGCGCCGATGTCTTTATCGCTCATTTTGGCCCGGCGGGGGTAACCGCAGCAAAATTACGGGAACTGGGTGTCATTTGTGGCAAAATTGCCACTATCTTCCACGGCATTGATATCTCCAGTCGGGAGGTGCTCAACCATTACACTCCCGAATATCAGCAACTGTTCCGCCGCGGCGACCTGATGCTACCAATAAGCGATCTGTGGGCCGGAAGGCTGCAAAAAATGGGCTGCCCGAGGGAAAAAATCGCCGTATCGCGTATGGGCGTGGACATGACGCGTTTTAGCCCGCGTCCGGTGAAAGCGCCTGCAACGCCGCTGGAGATTATTTCCGTCGCACGCTTAACCGAGAAAAAAGGCCTGCATGTGGCGATTGAAGCCTGCCGTCAGTTGAAAGAGCAGGGCGTGGCATTTCGCTATCGCATTCTCGGCATTGGCCCGTGGGAACGACGCCTGCGCACCCTCATCGAACAATATCAACTGGAAGATGTGGTGGAGATGCCGGGCTTTAAACCGAGCCATGAAGTGAAAGCGATGCTCGACGACGCGGATGTCTTCCTGTTGCCATCGGTTACAGGTGCGGATGGTGATATGGAAGGTATTCCGGTGGCGCTAATGGAAGCAATGGCGGTCGGCATTCCGGTTGTTTCAACTCTGCATAGCGGAATACCAGAACTGGTTGAGGCCGATAAATCCGGCTGGCTGGTGCCTGAGAACGATGCTCGCGCACTGGCGCAACGCCTGGCGGCATTTAGCCAACTGGACACCGACGAACTGGCTCCGGTCGTCAAACGCGCGCGCGAAAAAGTTGAACACGATTTTAACCAGCAGGTGATCAATCGAGAACTCGCCAGCTTGCTGCAGGCTTTATAGAGGAGAACGTATGCCATTTAAAAAACTCTCCCGACGCACCTTCCTGACGGCAAGCTCGGCGCTTGCCTTCCTTCATACCCCTTTCGCTCGCGCACTTCCCGCCCGACAAAGCGTTAACATTAACGACTACAACCCTCACGACTGGATCGCCTCATTTAAACAAGCCTTCAGCGAAGGGCAAACAGTCGTCGTGCCTGGCGGATTGGTTTGTGACAATATCAACACCGGCATCTTTATCCCTCCCGGTAAAACGTTACACATCCTTGGAAGCCTGCGCGGCAACGGCAGAGGGCGATTTGTCTTACAGGACGGCAGCCAGGTGACAGGGGAGGAGGGCGGCAGTATGCATAACATCACCCTGGATGTGCGTGGTTCTGACTGCACCATCAAAGGGCTGGCGATGAGCGGCTTTGGCCCGGTAACGCAGATTTACATCGGCGGCAAAAACAAACGGGTCATGCACAACCTGACCATCGATAACCTGACCGTTAACCACGCTAATTACGCTATTTTGCGCCAGGGATTTCATAACCAGATTATCGGTGCCAACATCACCAATTGTAAGTTCAGCGACTTACAGGGGGACGCTATTGAATGGAACGTGGCGATTAACGACAGTGATATTTTGATCTCCGACCATGTCATCGAGCGCATCAACTGTACCAACGGCAAAATCAACTGGGGCATCGGTATAGGCCTTGCGGGAAGCACTTACGATAATAATTACCCGGAAGACCAGGCAGTGAAAAACTTTGTCGTGGCAAATATCACGGGATCGGATTGTCGGCAGTTGATCCATGTTGAAAATGGTAAACATTTTGTTATTCGTAATATCAAAGCCCGCAATATCACGCCGGATTTCAGTAAGAAAGCAGGCATTGATAACGCGACAGTTGCTATTTACGGTTGTGACAATTTCGTGATTGATAATATTGAAATGATTAATAGCGCCGGGATGTTAATCGGCTATGGGGTAATTAAAGGCAAATATCTCTCGATACCGCAAAATTTCCGAGTGAATAATATTCAACTGGATAACACCCATCTTGCTTATAAATTGCGCGGCATCCAAATCTCCGCCGGGAATGCTGTCTCCTTTGTGGCGCTGACTAACATTGAGATGAAGCGTGCGTCGCTGGAGTTACACAACAAACCGCAACATCTTTTTATGCGTAATATCAAGGTGATGCAGGAATCCTCTGTTGGACCCGCATTGAGCATGAACTTTGACATGCGCAAAGACGTTCGCGGCGTCTTTATGGCGAAAAAAGAAACACTGCTATCTCTTGCAAATGTTCATGCGGTGAATGAGAAAGGGCAAAGCTCCGTCGATATCGACAGGATTAATCACCATATTGTTAATGTGGAAAAGATTAACTTTAGATTGCCGGAACGGAGGGAGTAGATTTGCGACCATTCATAAACTTACTGGATATAATGTTCTAAAAGATTATAATCCTCACACTAACTGTTAAAGCTGGGGCTGGGCAGCATTGACTACTCAGGGAAGGTACTCATCTTTATCTTGTGTTTCTTACGTAACAACCAGACTAAAGTGATTTATGAACGATAACGTTTTGCTCATAGGAGCTTCCGGATTCGTAGGAACCCGACTACTTGAAACGGCAATTGCTGACTTTAATATCAAGAACCTGGACAAACAGCAGAGCCACTTTTATCCAGAAATCACACAGATTGGCGATGTTCGTGATCAACAGGCACTCGACCAGGCGTTAGCCGGTTTTGACACTGTTGTACTACTGGCAGCGGAACACCGCGATGACGTCAGCCCTACTTCTCTTTATTATGATGTCAACGTTCAGGGTACCCGCAATGTGCTGGCGGCCATGGAAAAAAATGGCGTTAAAAATATCATCTTTACCAGTTCCGTTGCTGTTTATGGTTTGAACAAACACAACCCTGACGAAAACCATCCACACGATCCTTTCAACCACTACGGCAAAAGTAAGTGGCAGGCAGAGGAAGTGCTGCGTGAATGGTATAACAAAGCACCAACAGAACGTTCATTAACTATCATCCGTCCTACCGTTATCTTCGGTGAACGCAACCGCGGTAACGTCTATAACTTGCTGAAACAGATCGCTGGCGGCAAGTTTATGATGGTGGGCGCAGGGACTAACTATAAGTCCATGGCTTATGTTGGAAACATTGTTGAGTTTATCAAGTACAAACTGAAGAATGTTGCCGCAGGTTATGAGGTTTATAACTACGTTGATAAGCCAGATCTGAACATGAACCAGTTGGTTGCTGAAGTTGAACAAAGCCTGAACAAAAAGATCCCTTCTATGCACTTGCCTTACCCACTAGGAATGCTGGGTGGATATTGCTTTGATATCCTGAGCAAAATTACGGGCAAAAAATACGCTGTCAGCTCTGTGCGCGTGAAAAAATTCTGCGCAACAACACAGTTTGACGCAACGAAAGTGCATTCTTCAGGTTTTGTGGCACCGTATACGCTGTCGCAAGGTCTGGATCGAACTCTGCAGTATGAATTCGTCCATGCCAAAAAAGACGACATAACGTTTGTTTCTGAGTAATGCAGACGAGTCAGAGAAAAAAGGACCAGGTTGGACTACGATTATTCGGAAAGAGGTACTGATTAAATTATCAGTATGTGGATTTCCGAGTAATCCGAGTAACCCAGATGCTGATGGTGTGTAGTGTTATCGTAAGGTTTAATCAAAGTTATGCTTGGTATATAGCCATACCGTTTGGCTAACCTATGACAATAATTTACGCACTATCAGCCACTTAGAGGTAGGAAAATAATGACGAATTTAAAAGCAGTTATACCGGTAGCGGGTCTTGGGATGCATATGTTGCCTGCCACTAAGGCGATACCCAAAGAGATGCTACCGATCGTCGACAAGCCAATGATTCAGTACATTGTTGACGAGATTGTGGCTGCAGGGATCAAAGAAATCCTCCTGGTGACTCACGCGTCCAAGAACGCGGTCGAAAACCACTTCGACACCTCTTATGAATTAGAATCTCTTCTTGAACAACGTGTGAAGCGTCAACTGTTGGCGGAAGTACAATCTATCTGTCCACCGGGCGTGACGATTATGAACGTGCGTCAGGGCGAACCTTTAGGTTTGGGCCACTCCATTTTATGTGCACGACCCGCCATTGGTGACAACCCATTTGTCGTGGTGCTGCCAGACGTTGTGATCGACGACGCCAGCGCTGACCCGCTGCGTTACAACCTTGCCGCTATGATTGCGCGCTTCAATGAAACGGGACGCAGCCAGGTGCTGGCAAAACGTATGCCGGGTGATCTCTCTGAATACTCCGTCATTCAGACCAAAGAACCGCTGGATCGCGAAGGTAAAGTCAGCCGCATTGTTGAATTCATCGAAAAACCGGATCAGCCGCAAACACTGGACTCAGACATCATGGCCGTTGGTCGCTATGTGCTTTCTGCCGATATTTGGCCGGAACTTGAACGCACTCAGCCTGGTGCATGGGGACGTATTCAACTGACTGATGCCATTGCTGAATTGGCGAAAAAACAGTCCGTTGATGCCATGCTGATGACAGGTGACAGCTACGACTGCGGTAAAAAAATGGGTTATATGCAGGCGTTTGTGAAGTATGGGCTGCGCAACCTAAAAGAAGGGGCGAAGTTCCGTAAAGGGATTGAGAAGCTGTTAAGCGAATAATGAAAATCTGACCGGATGTAACGGTTGATAAGAAAATTATAACGGCAGTGAGGATTCGTGGCGAAAGTAATTTGTTGCGAATATTCCTGCCGTTGTTTTATATAAACAATCAGAATAACAACGAGTTAGCAATAGGATTTTAGTCAAAGTTTTCCAGGATTTTCCTTGTTTCCAGAGCAGATTGGTAAGACAATTAGCGTTTGAATTTTTCGAGTTAAGCGCGAGTGGGTAACGCTCGTCACATCGTAGGCATGCATGCAGTGCTCTGGTAGCTGTAAAGCCAGGGGCGGTAGCGTGCATTAATACCTCTATTAATCAACCTAAGAGCCGCTTATTTCACAGCATGCTCTGAAGTAATATGGAATAATAAAGTGAAGATACTTGTTACTGGTGGCGCAGGATTTATTGGTTCTGCTGTAGTTCGTCACATTATAAATAATACGCAGGATAGTGTTGTTAATGTCGATAAATTAACGTACGCCGGAAACCTGGAATCACTTGCTGATGTTTCTGATTCTGAACGCTATGTTTTTGAACATGCGGATATTTGCGATGCAGCTGCAATGGCACGGATTTTTGCTCAGCATCAGCCAGATGCAGTAATGCACCTGGCTGCTGAAAGCCATGTTGACCGTTCAATTACAGGTCCTGCGGCATTTATTGAAACCAATATTGTTGGTACATATGTCCTTTTGGAAGCCGCTCGCAATTATTGGTCTGCTCTTGATAGCGACAAGAAAACTAGCTTCCGTTTTCATCATATTTCTACTGACGAAGTCTATGGTGATTTGCCTCATCCAGATGAAGTAAATAATAACGAAGAATTACCCTTATTTACTGAGACGACAGCTTACGCGCCAAGCAGTCCTTATTCCGCATCAAAAGCATCCAGCGATCATTTAGTTCGCGCGTGGAAACGTACCTATGGTTTACCGACCATTGTGACTAACTGTTCGAATAACTACGGTCCTTATCACTTTCCGGAAAAATTGATTCCACTAGTAATTCTTAATGCTCTGGAAGGTAAGGCATTACCTATTTATGGCAAGGGGGATCAAATTCGCGATTGGCTGTATGTTGAAGATCATGCGCGTGCGTTATATACCGTTGTAACCGAAGGTAAAGCGGGTGAAACTTATAACATTGGCGGACACAACGAAAAGAAAAACATCGATGTTGTGCTGACTATTTGTGATTTGTTGGATGAGATTGTACCGAAAGAGCAATCTTATCGTGAGCAAATTACTTATGTTGCCGATCGTCCGGGACACGATCGCCGTTATGCGATTGATGCTGAGAAGATTAGCCGCGAATTGGGCTGGAAACCGCAGGAAACGTTTGAGAGCGGGATTCGGAAGACAGTGGAATGGTACCTGTCCAATACAAAATGGGTCGAAAATGTGAAAAGTGGTGCCTATCAGTCATGGATTGCACAGAACTATGAGGGCCGCCAGTAATGAATATCCTCCTTTTCGGCAAAACAGGGCAGGTAGGTTGGGAACTACAGCGTTCTCTTGCTCCTCTGGGTAACTTGATTGCTCTTGATGTTCACTCCACTGATTATTGTGGCGATTTTAGTAATCCTGAAGGTGTAGCTGAAACTGTCAAAAAAATTCGCCCTGATGTTATTGTTAATGCGGCTGCTCACACCGCAGTAGACAAAGCAGAATCAGAACCGGAGTTTGCACAATTACTTAACGCGACAAGTGTCGAAGCGATTGCGAAAGCAGCCAATGAAGTCGGCGCCTGGGTTATTCACTACTCTACTGACTACGTATTTCCGGGGACCGGTGAAATACCATGGCAGGAGACGGATGCAACCGCACCGCTAAATGTTTACGGTGAAACCAAGTTAGCTGGAGAAAAAGCATTACAAGAGCATTGTGCGAAGCACCTTATTTTCCGTACCAGCTGGGTATATGCAGGTAAAGGAAACAATTTTGCCAAGACAATGTTACGTCTGGCAAAAGAGCGCGATGAATTAGCTGTCATTAACGATCAGTTTGGTGCACCAACAGGTGCTGAACTGCTGGCTGATTGTACGGCACATGCAATTCGTATGGCACTGAATAAACCAGAAGTCGCAGGTTTGTACCATCTGGTAGCCAGTGGTACCACAACCTGGCACGATTATGCTGCGCTGGTTTTTGAAGAGGCACGAAAAGCAGGTATTCCCCTTGCACTCAACAAACTCAATGCGGTACCAACAACAGCCTATCCTACACCAGCTCGTCGTCCACATAACTCTCGTCTTAATACAGAAAAATTTCAGCAGAACTTTGCGCTTGTCTTGCCTGACTGGCAGGTTGGTGTGAAACGCATGCTCAACGAATTATTTACGACTACAGCAATTTAATAGTTTTTGCATCTTGTTCGTGATGGTAGAGCAAGATGAATTAAAAGGAATGATGAAATGAAAACGCGTAAAGGTATTATTTTAGCGGGTGGTTCTGGTACTCGTCTTTATCCTGTGACTATGGCTGTCAGTAAACAGCTGTTACCGATTTATGATAAACCGATGATCTATTACCCGCTTTCTACACTTATGTTGGCGGGTATTCGCGATATTTTGATTATCAGTACGCCACAGGATACTCCTCGTTTTCAACAACTGCTGGGTGACGGGAGCCAGTGGGGGCTAAATCTTCAGTACAAAGTGCAACCGACTCCAGATGGTCTTGCGCAGGCATTTATCATCGGTGAAGAGTTTATCGGTGGTGATGATTGTGCTTTGGTTCTAGGTGATAATATCTTTTACGGTCACGATCTGCCGAAGTTAATGGATGTCGCTGTTAATAAAGAAAGTGGTGCAACGGTATTTGCCTATCACGTTAATGATCCTGAACGCTACGGCGTCGTTGAGTTTGATAAAAACGGTACGGCAATAAGCCTGGAAGAAAAACCGTTACAACCCAAAAGTAATTATGCGGTAACCGGGCTTTATTTCTATGATAACGACGTTGTCGAAATGGCGAAAAACCTTAAGCCTTCTGCCCGTGGTGAACTGGAAATTACCGATATTAACCGTATCTATATGGAGCAGGGGCGTTTATCCGTTGCCATGATGGGACGTGGTTATGCATGGCTGGATACGGGGACACATCAAAGTCTTATTGAAGCAAGCAACTTCATTGCAACAATTGAAGAACGTCAGGGGCTGAAAGTATCCTGCCCGGAAGAAATTGCTTACCGTAAAGGATTTATTGATTCTGAGCAGGTGAAAGTATTAGCTGAACCGCTGAAAAAAAATGCTTATGGTCAGTATCTGCTGAAAATGATTAAAGGTTATTAATAAAATGAACGTAATTAAAACAGAAATTCCAGACGTATTAATTTTCGAACCTAAAGTTTTTGGTGACGAGCGTGGTTTCTTTATGGAAAGCTTTAATCAGAAAGTATTCGAAGAAGCTGTAGGACGTAAGGTTGAATTTGTTCAGGATAACCATTCGAAGTCTAGTAAAGGTGTTTTACGCGGGCTGCATTATCAGTTAGAACCTTATGCGCAAGGGAAATTGGTACGTTGCGTTGTTGGTGAGGTTTTTGATGTAGCTGTTGATATTCGTAAATCGTCGCCTACCTTTGGTAAATGGGTTGGGGTGAATTTATCTGCTGAGAATAAGCGGCAATTGTGGATCCCTGAGGGATTTGCACATGGTTTTTTAGTGCTGAGTGAGACTGCGGAATTTTTATATAAAACGACGAATTATTATCATCCTGAGAGTGATAGAGGAATTATTTGGAATGATCAGAAGATAGGAATAAAATGGCCAAATGTTGGAAATTTGCCATTGTTATCAGAAAAAGACCAAGCTCATCATGGAATTGAATATCACGCTAACGAAAATCACTAATGAAATCATGTCAGGTTTTTTTATTATGTTGTGGAAACCATTCGTAGACGATTGGAATCGAAAATGTTATTCCTTTTACTTAATATAGTACTCTTTATTTCATCATTGACAAATGACAAAATAATATTTCGTTCATCATTCATTTTTACAGCTGTAGTCTGTAGTATATCATTTGGAAGAGGTTATGATTGGATAAATTATTATGATGTATATACAAATATAGATGATTATTTATATAACTTTCCATTTGAACCAGGCTATTTTTATGTTTTACGTTTTTTTAATTGGTTGAATATTAATTACCCGATCCAAAATGGTATAACAACTTTATTTTTGTTTTTTTGCATTTATAGTTTTGCAAAAAAAACAAATTATCCATCATTAACATTTTTTACAATATTTTGTTTTATGGGGCATTATGTGCTTTCGGAACAAATAAGGCAGGCTTTAGCCATATGTATAATTTTATTGTTTTTTGATGTTTTTCGACATAGAAAAATTATAAAAGGTACATTGGTTATTTTTTTAGCCATGTCTTTCCATGTTTCGGCCATGTTCTGTTTTATTTATTTTTTCATGCTCAATGATAGGACTCGACAACCAAATACCAAATTTTTCATTGTTTGTTTTATTTTCATCTTAATGGCATACTCTATATGGTTAAACCCCAATATAATATCTTTCCTACCCCTTATTTATAAAAAATTTGTCGGTTATACGGAAGCTTATACGGAAGGATTTATATCCATATCGCGAATTGTTTCATCGAAAGTTGTATTAATATATTTATCAATGCTTATTTTGTTGTTCCATATTTACAAAAAAAGCAAAGATAGATACGTTTTCTTTAGTACAAAAGCAATCATTTTGATGATTATTACTAAACTTACAGTTTTCCTGGGGCGTTTTCAATACTATGCAATTCCTTTATTAATAATAGGGATTGACAATTATTTTTACGATAAAAAAAGGAAAGGCAAAATCTTAATATATCAGCTGTATTATTCAATTTGTTTATTTGTAATATCTTTAGTACCTCTTTGGAGTCCTTCTACATTTGATTCAATAAATGATCCGATCTTAATAAATGCAAATTCAAAATACATTGAAAAAAAAATAAGTGAAAGATGCATGACTTTAAATCATTATGATCCGGAGAATGAAGCAATTATAAGGTGTAAGTAATCACAAGAGATTAACCAACTAAATATAGAAGTTGAAGTGTAAATGAATATATCAAACATAAATGTTTCAGCAATTATTCCGACTATTGGTAGAGAGTCTTTATTCAGATCACTTGATTCAGTATATAAACAACAATTCAAACCAACTGAAATTATTATATCTTATGATGGAGATAATTTTGAAGAGTTTAAAAATAAAATAGAAGTATATTTGGAAAAAATTAATGAAAATATTCCATTATATCTTATAAATGTTGGGCCATTTTCTGGAGGTAATACAGCAAGACAGGCAGGAATAAATAAATCAGTATCAGAATATATAGCATTGCTAGATGATGATGATATTTGGCATACAGATCACTTATTAAATTATGTTAAAATTTTGTGTAAATCCCAAAATGGGAAGTTGAAATTACTTTCATGTAAAGCCAATATTATTGATATAACCCTTCATAACAATTCAATTATTGTACCACCTAGGTTAATTCATTCCAATGAATCAATACCAGATTATTTATTTAAAGTAAATAATATCAAAGCAGATTTAGGTTTTATTCAATCGTCATTGATTCTATTTTCAAAAGATTTAGCCTTATCAGTTCCATTCGATATTAATTTAAAATATCATCAAGATATAGATTGGCTACTGCGAGTATCTCAAAGTGGTATTGATTTCGAGTTTATTCAATCTGACTTAATTACCGTCACTTATTATTCTACCCCTCTAAGCGTGTCGAAAAAAATAAGTGCTGTACAATCACTTCGGTGGTCATTGAATAACTTCAAAGACAAACGTTGTTTAGGGGATTTTATATTGACACAGTCGTATAATTATGCGCGTAAAAATGGAAGAGTTGTCGATGAGCTTTATATACTCTATGCATCTTTTGTATATGGTAAGCCGGGTATATATGCTTTAGCTCGTTTCATGTTAAAGTTGTTTAGAATTGATAATATATTGAAGATACTCAAAAAAAACAAAAAGTGATTTTGATATGAAAAGAAAATGGGTTACTTTATTTGAGCGTTATGAAAATTTTCATTTTTACAAAGATGTAGGCCAGTTACCATATAATGCTCATGAATTATTAAATTATGACGTAGAATTATGGTGTAAGTTTAGAGAAGATTATATTTATGATGATAAAAAATTAAAAATAGTTCCTATTTATTCTAGTGGTTGTAACACTAAAGTTTCAATAAATATAATTAAAAAGTTGATAAAGGAGGCCAAAGATATTGATGTATTGAATCTATTTCATTTTAGATCATATAGTTTAATGTATGCAGCAATCTACAAAATATTTAATAGAAAGGGGAAGGTAGTAATTAAATGCGATGGTTCGGATCAAGAGTTCCCATATAATAATAGAAGTCTAAATGGCAAATTAATATTTAAAATATTAAAAAAGGGTAAGTTTGTTGATTTAGTTTTAGCCGAACATCTTTCTCTTTATAGCTACTTCTTGCAAAAAAAAATAATGACGTTACATTGCCCTAATGGAGTATCGCCTGAATATTATGGGCAAGGTCTAATGACAAAAACGAGAAATTCAAATATAATTTTCGTAGGTAAATGTGGCGATGTTAGAAAAAATGCAGAACTTGCAATCAAGGCTGTTTCTAAATTAAAATCCGAATGTCGTATATTTTTTCTTGGTGGCGAAACTTCAGATTTCAGAACGTGGTTCAACGACTGGATCAAGACATTTCCTGAAAATGTGAAAAAAAGATTTGTTTTTTTGGGATATATAAATGATCCTATGAAAGTAATTTCCTATTATGATTCTGCTTTAATTTTTTTAATGACGTCAAAACATGAAGGCTACCCTTTATCTCTAGCACAAGCAATGTGGCGTTGCTGCTTTCCTGTAATTTCGGAATATAGTGGAGGAAATGATATACAAGCAGCAGGATGCGCTGAAATATATCATGACCTTGATGAACTCGTTAATATTTTAGAAAAAAAAATATCAAATTCCGGAGAGACTTTAGATTTAGCGATTAAAGCAAGAGATTATGCATTGTTAAATAATGATTGGAGAAAGAAATTACAAAAAATACAAGAGTGTTTATACGATGAATAAACAAATTTTAAAAACAGCTTCTTTATATACTGGGTTTTCGATAATTAATCAATTTATAGGGTTGTTAGTCCAGTTAATTTTGATGAGAGGCTCAACAATAATTGACTACGGGGAGTATGCAATTAATTTCGAAGCCTTAGCCCTGATACAATTGGTATTAGCTAATGCATACAGAAACTATTATTTGCAGAAAATCAGGGAAGACAATTCTCACGAAAATATAAATAAGCTCATTTATTATCAAGCCATTAATGGCAGTCTTTTAATATTTTTATTTAGTAGTATTGTATGTTATGTTTATAAATTAAAACTTGATGTTTCAATATTTTTAATTTCGGTTAGTGTAATATCTTCTCTGCTTCTACCTCTACAAGCAAAGTGGTTGGCAAACAATGAACGTTCAAAATTAATTATTAAAGATATTTCAATTTCGCTTTTATCACTTGTGGTCGTATACATTACCATGAGGATAATGCATTATTCAGTTAGTGTGGTAACTATATTTCAATATGTTGGGATAGGTTGGGTTTCTCTTCTGCTCTTTATTATTACAGCCAAAGGCGCTTTAAAAAAAATTCATTACTCTGAAATAAGAGCTATAAGCAGAACCTTTGACAAAAAGTTATATGTTTTTATTATGATATTCATTGTCAATGCATTGCATAATAAGTTCGGAGGAATCTTTTTAAGAAATTTTTCTACAGAAATCGAAACTTCCTTATATTTAACAGCATTTAAATTTATTAACCCACTTTTTTTTATACAGACTTCGCTAGTCTCAGCATTTATGCCTTCGTTTGTAAGGGATAAAGAGTTTAATTTTTCAGGTAAAGTCTTCCTTACATTTGCTGTTCCCGGACTTCTTATAGCCCTCAGTCTTTATTTGTTATTCCCTGATGCAATTGGTTTTCTTGGGCTAAAAAAATACTTAGAATCTTACCAAATTATAAAAATAGCTTGTTTGTTTGTGTTTATTGTTTTTATCTACGGCTCAATGTCAAACTATATATCAGTAACGGGCGGCCAAAGATTTATACTAGTAACAAATGTTATGGCATTAATAACATTATGTCTTTTATCATTTGTTTTTAAAGATATTGGCAACACCAGCTTAAACTTAATTAGAATATTTGTTTTAGTTGAGTGTTTAGTATGTGTATTATACTTTTTTTATTTGCTAAAAAAAATGAAGATCTCTTTCTTTTTCTTTCTCTCACCTTTAATTTGTATCTTATTAGTTTTTTTGAGCTTATTTTAGATAGAAATAAAACACATCGTAACTTAAGGGTACTATATGTTATTGACAATAATTGTTGTCATCTATGGCAAAAACTTTTGCGATTCAACCTCATTAAAAAGTTTAAGAGCCTGTCAATTAAATAATATTAAATTAGTTGTTTATAACAATGGGCCTATTTTCTTGGATTCAAATGATTGTTATGATTTGTTTTCTGATATAACTAAGCGTTACAATTTTAGCTTAGAGGTTATTCAGGAAATATCTAATAGGCCATTGAGTAAAGTTTACAACCATATAATTGAAAAAAACATGGACTCAGAATATTTTATGATATTAGATGATGATACAGAGGTACCTATAAATTATTTCCCTTTAAGGGCATTTCAATTGTCTTATGATATCGGTATTCCTATGATATCTGTAAGTAATAATCATAAAGTTATTTATCCAGAGGTGAATGGGGAAATTATTACTAAAGAAGGTTTTTGTGAAAAAGTAAAAAATATTAAGGCAATTTCGTCAGGTTTAGTGATTCACAATAATGTAATTATCAAAATTAAAAATAGTTATCCTGATATCTTTGATACTCGATTCGCTTTTTATGGAGTTGATTTTACATTTTTAAGACGTATAGTGGAATTAAATAAATTATATCACTTCAGGATTTATATTGAAAATGCTCTAACCCATTCTCTATCTAGAGTCGAGGGGGATATAAGTCAATGGCGGTATAAAGAAAGAGTGATTGATGTTGTTTTGACGTCTTTACTCTATGAGAAAAGTAAAGTAAAGGCATGGCGGTGCATAATGAAACTATTATTAGTTAATATAATTAAATTACGTTACGGAGTAATTTCTGTAATTTGTAGTTCTATTGTGAAAAAAAAACACCCAAGATGTTAGAAGTTATTAAATGGATAATATAATGAATAAAATAACTGCGATCATTGTTACATTTAATCCGGATTTGACTATTTTCGGAGAAATACTTGAAAGAATAGCCTCTCAAGTAGATTCTGTATTATTAGTTGATAATGCATCTGATAATGCAGCATTATTAAGTAAAACTATAATGCTACGCGAAAATGTATCCCCTGTGTTTCTGGATGATAATATTGGCCTCGCGGCTGCTCAAAATTTAGCTATTTCAAAAATAATCGATAAAACTAATTTTATAATATTGTTTGATCAGGATAGTTTAATCCAAGATAATCTCATCAAGTCATTACTTGATGATGCAAAAAAAATACACGAAAAAAAAGACGTATTGCTGGGAGCAATTGGCCCATCTTTTTACGACCCCAACACTATGTCTATTTACCCTGCTACTATTTATTACGGCCCATTTATTAAACAAGTTAAGGTTTTTTCTGAGCCAGTTGAAGCTACATATTTAATCGCGTCAGGCTGTCTAATTAGCACTGATGTATTACGTGAAGTCGGATTAATGAAAGATGAACTTTTTATTGATTACATCGATGTTGAATGGAGTTTAAGAGCAAAGAGTAAAGGTTATAATTTATATATATCACCAAACGCAAAAATGGCCCATACAATTGGAGACGCGAGGCGTAAATTTTTGGGGCGGACAATATCTATTCACTCCCCTTTTAGACGTTACTTCTTGGTTAGAAATAGTTTTTACATGATAAGGTTAAATTATATTCCTTTAGGGTACAAGACTAGAGAATGTATTTTTAATATTGCTAGGATATTAATATCTATCATATATTCCGATCAAAAAATGAAAACAATAAAATCGGCTTTTTATGGAATCATTGATGGAATTGCAGGTCGATTTGGCCCTCTAAAACGTAAAATATAAAGAGAAATTTCATGAAAATTTTATATATAATCACAAAAGCTGATGAAATCGGTGGGGCACAAATTCATGTAAGAGACCTTGCTCGTCGTTTACACAATGATGGTAATAAAGTTACAGTAATCGTAGGAGAGGATGGTGCTTTAGTTAGACAACTTAAAGAGCTTCACATTTCGGTGCGGATAGTAGAAAATTTAGTTAGGCAAATTTCGCCACTAAATGATATAAAAGCCATTTTTAACATCAGAAGAATAATTAAAGATTATTCACCGGATATTATTGGTCTTCACTCCTCTAAGGCTGGAATTGTTGGTCGACTAGCAGCTTGTCGATTAAATATTCCAGTAGTATTTACCGCTCACGGCTGGGCATTTGCAGAGGGTATTAGTGACAAAAAAAGGAAGTTGTTTATTCTCATTGAGAAAATACTTTCTCCTTTTTTGGATAAGATAATTACTGTTTCCGAGCAAGATAAAAAGTTGGCGCTAGATTTAGGCGTTGCATCCTCTGAAAAACAAGTCGTTATTCATAACGGAATGCCTGATATTACTATTAAGCGCAACGATTTTTCGAATTCAACTAAAGTTCGATTAATTAGTGTAGCTCGTTTTTCAGAGCAAAAAGATCATGAAACTTTATTTCACGCACTCAAGTTAATTTCTACAGATAACTGGACACTAACTCTGGTTGGGAAAGGTCCTAAGTTAGAAAACATAAAAAAACTTGCATCTGATTTGAATATTGCAAATAATATTCTCTTTCTTGGGGAAAGAGATGATGTCGATAATTTATTAAGTGAAAGCGATGTTTTCTGTTTAATAACAAACTGGGAGGGATTACCATTAAGTATTATCGAGGCTATGCGTGCGTCCTTGCCAGTGGTAGCTACAGATGTTGGAGGTGTCTCTGAGTTAGTAGACCATAAAAAAACCGGCTTGCTTCATTCTCCTAAAAACATACAAGAACTTGCTAATATCTTGGATACTATTATCAATGATAGTGACTTAAGATATAAATTGGGAAATGCTGGGAGAGTTAAATACCAAAATAATTTCACATTTGAACATATGTATTATGCAACAATAGATGAATATAATAAATTAATACATACTAAATAGTTAATTACATTTTGCTTGTGTTTGCTCTTTTCTAACAGTTTTAATTTCTTTAATTTCAAGAGATAAATATATTAGACAAGTTATTCCAATATGAGTAAATTGGCATAACTTGTGACTTTAGACCGCAACCCGCAGTAACCCCTGACAGGAGTAAACAATGTCAAAGCAACAGATCGGCGTCGTCGGTATGGCAGTGATGGGGCGCAACCTTGCGCTCAACATCGAAAGCCGTGGTTATACCGTCTCTATTTTCAACCGTTCCCGTGAAAAGACCGAAGAAGTGATTGCCGAAAATCCAGGCAAGAAACTGGTTCCTTACTATACGGTGAAAGAGTTTGTTGAATCTTTGGAAACGCCTCGTCGCATCCTGTTAATGGTGAAAGCAGGTGCAGGCACGGATGCTGCTATTGATTCCCTTAAGCCATACCTCGATAAAGGCGACATCATCATTGATGGTGGTAATACCTTCTTCCAGGATACTATTCGTCGTAACCGTGAGCTTTCTGCAGAAGGTTTTAACTTCATTGGTACCGGTGTCTCCGGTGGTGAAGAAGGCGCGCTGAAAGGTCCTTCCATTATGCCTGGTGGGCAGAAAGAAGCCTATGAACTGGTTGCGCCGATCCTGACCAAAATCGCCGCAGTGGCTGAAGATGGCGAACCGTGCGTTACCTATATTGGTGCCGATGGTGCAGGTCATTATGTGAAGATGGTTCACAACGGTATTGAATACGGTGATATGCAGCTGATTGCCGAAGCCTATTCTCTGCTAAAAGGTGGCCTGAACCTTACCAACGAAGAACTGTCACAGACCTTTACCGAATGGAATAACGGTGAACTGAGCAGCTACCTGATCGACATCACCAAAGATATCTTCACCAAAAAAGATGAAGACGGTAACTACCTGGTTGATGTGATTCTGGATGAAGCAGCAAACAAAGGTACGGGTAAATGGACCAGCCAGAGTGCGCTGGATCTCGGTGAACCGCTGTCGCTGATTACCGAGTCTGTGTTTGCACGTTATATCTCTTCTCTGAAAGATCAGCGTGTTGCCGCATCTAAAGTTCTCTCTGGCCCGCAAGCGCAGCCAGCTGGCGACAAGGCTGAGTTCATCGAAAAAGTTCGTCGTGCTCTGTATCTGGGCAAAATCGTTTCTTACGCCCAAGGCTTCTCTCAGCTGCGTTCTGCGTCTGAAGAGTACAACTGGGATCTGAACTACGGCGAAATCGCGAAGATTTTCCGTGCTGGCTGCATCATCCGTGCGCAGTTCCTGCAGAAAATCACTGATGCATATGCCGAAAATCCGCAGATCGCTAACCTGCTGCTGGCTCCGTACTTCAAGCAAATTGCCGATGACTACCAGCAGGCGCTGCGTGATGTCGTTGCTTATGCAGTACAGAACGGTATCCCTGTTCCTACCTTCGCTGCTGCGGTTGCCTATTACGACAGCTACCGCGCCGCAGTTCTGCCTGCAAACCTGATCCAGGCACAGCGTGACTATTTCGGTGCGCATACTTATAAGCGCATTGATAAAGAAGGTGTGTTCCATACCGAATGGCTGGATTAATCTGATTTAAATCAATTAATCAATGCAAGGCCCGGAGAAACCCTCCGGGCTTTTTTATTATACAAAGCGGCAGGTTAGGGCCTTTTTTTATAATTTATAGTTAAAAACGCGATATAATACAGCGCCGCACAGCAGGATCGCTGCCTTGACAGTTCATCTACATCAGCGTTAAAAATCCCGCAGTAGATGAAGTTGTGGTGGTGGATTAATGACCACTCTAAATGTTTAACCGGAAGAAGTCAGAGCTAATGAAAATAACAATTTCAGGAACAGGTTATGTTGGTCTTTCAAATGGTATTCTGATTGCGCAAAATCACGAAGTGGTTGCACTGGATATCGTTCAGGCCAAAGTGGACATGCTTAACAAGAAGCAGTCACCGATTGTTGATAAGGAGATTGAAGAGTATCTGGCGACTAAAGATCTCAATTTCCGTGCTACGACAGATAAGTATGACGCGTATAAAAATGCCGATTACGTTATTATTGCTACGCCTACCGATTATGACCCGAAAACAAATTATTTTAATACCTCAAGCGTGGAAGCGGTCATTCGCGATGTGACAGAAATTAATCCTAATGCTGTCATGGTGATTAAATCTACAATTCCGGTAGGTTTCACCAAATCAATTAAAGAACGTCTGGGTATCGATAACCTTATTTTCTCTCCGGAATTCCTCCGCGAAGGTAAAGCTCTTTACGATAACCTTCATCCGTCACGTATTGTAATCGGTGAGCGTTCGGAACGCGCAGAACGTTTTGCTGCGTTATTACAGGAAGGCGCGATTAAGCAAAATATCCCGACCCTGTTCACCGATTCAACCGAAGCAGAAGCGATTAAACTGTTTGCTAATACCTATCTGGCGATGCGCGTAGCATACTTTAATGAACTGGATAGCTATGCAGAAAGTTTAGGTCTGAATACTCGCCAGATTATCGAAGGCGTTTGTCTCGATCCGCGTATTGGCAACCATTACAACAATCCGTCGTTTGGTTATGGTGGTTATTGTCTGCCGAAAGATACCAAGCAGTTACTGGCGAACTACCAGTCTGTGCCGAATAACTTGATTTCGGCAATTGTCGATGCAAACCGCACGCGTAAAGATTTTATTGCCGATGCCATTTTGTCACGCAAGCCGCAAGTGGTGGGTATTTATCGTCTGATTATGAAGAGCGGATCAGATAACTTCCGTGCGTCTTCCATTCAGGGGATTATGAAACGTATCAAGGCGAAAGGCGTTGAAGTGATCATCTACGAACCGGTGATGAAAGAAGATTCATTCTTCAACTCTCGGCTGGAACGTGATCTCGCCACTTTCAAACAACAAGCCGACGTAATTATCTCCAACCGTATGGCAGAAGAGCTTAAGGATGTGGCAGACAAAGTCTACACCCGCGATCTCTTTGGCAGTGACTAACATCCTGTTATCAGGGCGATTTTCGCCCTGATTCTCTTATGTTCCCTTTGTAATAATTCATTATTTTTATCATTTATCCTATAGCATTCATGGCGATTATCGCTAAACTATGGCGACTTAAAATTATTTCGTCCGTTAGGGTAATGATGAGAGTAGAAAATAATAATGTTTCTGGGCAAAACCATGACCCGGAACAGATTGATTTGATTGATTTACTGGTGCAGTTGTGGCGTGGCAAGATGACAATTATCATCTCTGTCATTGTTGCTATTGCCCTGGCTATAGGGTATCTGGCCGTTGCCAAAGAAAAGTGGACTTCCACAGCTATCGTTACTCAACCTGATGTGGGGCAAATCGCTGGTTATACCAACGCGATGAATGTGATCTACGGATCGGCTGTACCGAAAGTCTCCGACATTCAGGCTTCACTTATCGGACGTTACAGCACTGCATTCTCAGCATTAGCGGAAACGCTGGATAACCAGGAAGAAGCAGAAAAGCTGACCATTGAGCCTACCGTCAAAAATCAGTCATTACCTTTAGCGGTGTCTTATGTTGGTGAAACACCTGAAGGTGCTCAGAAGCAGCTGGCGAAGTATATCCAGCAAGTTGACGACCAGGTAAATGAAGAACTGGGAAAAGACCTGAAAGACAACATCGCGCTGCGTATGAAAAACTTGCAGGATTCTCTGAAAACTCAGGAAGTAGTTGCGCAGGAGCAGAAAGATCTGCGTATCCGTCAGATTCAGGAAGCGTTGCAGTATGCGAATCAGGCGCAGGTGACAAAGCCACAGGTTCAGCAGACTGAAGATGTGACACAAGATACGTTGTTCCTTTTGGGGAGCGAAGCGCTGGAGTCGATGATTAAGCATGAAGCGACTCGTCCGTTGGTGTTCTCACCAAACTACTACCAGACACGTCAAAACCTGCTGGATATCGAAAGCTTAAAAGTTGATGATCTTGATATTCATGCTTACCGCTATGTGATGAAACCGACGTTACCTATTCGTCGCGATAGCCCGAAAAAGGCAATCACTTTGATTCTGGCGGTGCTGCTGGGCGGCATGGTTGGCGCGGGGATTGTGCTGGGGCGTAACGCTCTGCGTAATTACAACGCGAAGTAATCTTTTTGGTTTTAAAGAAAACGGGCAGGGTGGTGACACCTTGCCCGTTTTTTTTGCCGGATGCGACAACAACATCGCATCCGCTTACCCCGCAACTCACTGATGCCGTTTACGCAGGTTCTCAATCACCGTTGTTAAATCCAGATCCTGATCCTGCAACAACACCAACAGGTGATACATCAAGTCAGACGCCTCGTTGGTGAGTTCAAAGCGGTCATGTACCGTTGCTGCTAGTGCGGTTTCCACGCCCTCTTCGCCCACTTTCTGTGCAATGCGTTTGGTGCCGCTGGCATACAGTTTGGCTGTGTAAGAGGTTTCCGGATCGGCAGATTTGCGTTCGGCGAGCAATTGTTCCAGTTGATACAGGAACAGCCACTGGTGAGCGGTGTCGCCGAAGCAGCTGCTGGTGCCTTTGTGGCAGGTTGGCCCGATGGGATTCGCCAGTACCAGTAGCGTGTCGTTGTCGCAGTCCGGCGCAATATTTACTACGTTGAGGAAATTGCCCGACGTTTCGCCTTTGGTCCACAGTCGCTGTTTAGTGCGCGAGAAGAAAGTGACTTTGCCGCTTTCGATGGTTTTGTCTAAGGCTTCCGGGTTCATATAGCCCAGCATTAGCACTTCGCCAGATACCGCGTGTTGCACAATCACCGGCATCAGTCCGTCGGTTTTTTCCCAGTCCAGTTCGCGACGTTGTTGTTCTGTTAACATATCCTGATCTCCACGCCCTGTGTTGCCAGGTACGCTTTTAATTCACCAATATTGATTATTTGTTTGTGGAATACGGAAGCCGCCAGCGCGCCGTCAACGTCGGCATCACGGAAGGCTTCGAGGAAGTGTTCCATGGTGCCCGCGCCACCGGAGGCAATCAGCGGGACGCGGCAAACTTCTCGCACTTTTTTCAGCTGCTCGAGGTCGTAACCGTTACGCACGCCGTCCTGATTCATCATGTTGAGGACGATTTCTCCGGCACCGCGTTTTTGCACTTCCTGTACCCAGTCGAGTGTTTCCCACTGAGTGACGCGGGTGCGGCTTTCATCGCCGGTATATTGATTCACATGATATTTACCGGTTTCAGCGTCGTACCAGGTATCAATACCCACCACAATACACTGCACGCCAAAACGATCCGCCAGGCGAGTAATTAATGTTGGGTCTGCCAGCGCAGGGGAGTTGATGGAAATTTTATCCGCGCCAAAGGAAAGAATTTTCGCGGCGTCATCCAGCGACTTTATCCCGCCCGCCACACAGAACGGAATGTCGATCACTTCCGCTACACGAGATACCCAGCTTTTATCTACCACACGGCCATCGCTGGAAGCGGTGATATCGTAGAACACCAGTTCGTCTGCACCTTCTTCGGCGTAGCGTTTTGCCAGCGGCACGATATCGCCAATGATTTCATGGTTGCGAAACTGTACGCCTTTCACCACCTGACCATCACGAATGTCGAGACAAGGGATTATGCGTTTTGCCAGCATGCGATGGCCTCCTTCACGGTGAATTTACCTTCCAGTAATGCCCGACCAACTATTACGCCGCGCACGCCAGTGCCACGTAGGGCAGCAACATCGTTAATGTCGCCAATGCCGCCGGAGGACTGAAACGCCACCTGCGGATATCTGGCACACACTTCTTCATATAAAGAGACGTTAGAGCCTGCCAGCGTGCCGTCGCGCGAGATATCGGTACACAGCACATGTTTCAGGCCGACGGGCAGATAGGTTTCCACCAGTTGTTCCAGCGAAACGCCCGAATTCTCTTGCCAGCCGCTGACTGCCACCTGCTTGTTGCCTTGCTCGTCAATACGGACATCCAGCGCCAGCACTAAGGCATCGGCACCGAAGCGTTCAAACCAGCCTTTCACCATTTCTGGTGATTTTACCGCGGTGGAGCCGACCACCACGCGCGCAACGCCTGCTTCAAGTAACACCGCCACATCTTCTTCGCTACGCACGCCACCGCCAACCTGCACCGGAACGTTAACGCCCGCCACCAGAGTTTTAATCAGCGGGATTTGACGTTTTGCAGGATCTTTTGCCCCGGTCAGATCCACCAGGTGCAGCACTTCGGCACCCTGCGCGGCGTAATCCTGCAATCGCGGCAGCGGGTCGTTACCGTAATCGCGCTGTTTGCCGTAATCGCCCTGATGGAGACGCACCACGGTGCCGTCGATTAAATCTAATGCCGGAATAATCATCACATCTCCAGGAAGTTTTTCAGCAACTTAGCACCAGCGGCACCAGAACGCTCCGGGTGGAACTGCACGCCGTAGAAGTTATCTTTTTGTACCGCCGCGGTGAATGGTTCGCCGTAATTACACTGGGCGATGGTCCACGGATTGACTGGCATTGCGTAGCTGTGAACAAAGTAAAAGTACGCGCCGTCTTCAATCCCCTGAAACAGGCGGTTGCCTGCCTGCGGGTAAACGCGGTTCCAGCCCATATGCGGCAGTGGCAGACCAAAGTCGGTCATTTTCGGCACGTCTTCGTCGATGATGCCCAGCAAGTCGACGCCGTTGCTCTCTTCGCTGCGCCGCCCCAGCAATTGCATCCCTAAGCAGATGCCCAGCACCGGTTGGGTACAGGCTTTGATGAGATCAAACAGCTCGCGCTCACGCACCTGATCCATCGCTGCTTGCGCAGTGCCAACGCCGGGTAAAAACAGTTTATCGGCCAGCAACACGACGTCCGGGTCACGGCTGACTTTGGGTTCATAACCGTGACGCGCAATGGCAGATTTCACCGAGTTCAAATTGGCGCAGCCAGTATCAAGGATCACCACGTTCATTACAGCACTCCTTTCGACGAGGGCAGAGTATCGCCTTCCACGCGGATGGCCTGGCGTAGGGTGCGACCAAAGGCTTTGAACAGGCTCTCTACACGGTGGTGATCGTTTTTACCTTTGGTTTTCAGGTGCAGCGTCACGCCCATGGTGTAAGAGAGCGAACGGAAGAAGTGCTCGATCATTTCAGTGCTGAGATCGCCCACGCGCTGGTAGGTAAACTCGGCTTTATATTCCAGGTGCGGGCGACCAGAGATATCCAGCGCGCAGCGGGCAAGGCATTCGTCCATCGGTAGCACAAAACCAAAGCGGCAAATACCGCGTTTGTCGCCAAGGGCAATTTTTAACGCTTCACCCAGCGCCAGGCCGGTATCTTCGACGGTGTGGTGATCGTCGATATAGAGGTCGCCTTTGACGTTGATTTCCATACGGAAACCGCCGTGGGTGGCGATCTGATCCAGCATGTGATCAAAGAAGCCAACGCCGGTATTAATCTTGCTGCCACCTTCGCGATCCAGCCACACCTGGACGTCAATTTGCGTCTCTTTGGTGTTGCGCACTACATGGGCGTAACGGTCTCGTTTAGTGAGCTGCTCGCCAATCATTGGCCAGTTCAGGGTTTCGCGGTCGTAGCGTAAACCAGTAATGCCCATGTTTTCAGCGAGTTGAATATCGGTCGCGCGATCGCCAATCACATAACTGTTGGCACGATCCATCGCTTGCTCAGCAAGGTAACGCTCCACCAGTTTTACTTTCGGCTTACGGCAGTCGCACTCATCGGCGGGCAGGTGCGGACAAATCAGCACTTCATCAAACTGCACGCCTTGCGAGGTGAAGATCTGCATCATCAGGTTGTGCGGTCCATCAAAATCCGCCTGCGGGAAACTTTGTGTTCCCAGACCATCCTGATTAGTGATCATCACCAGTTTGTAGCCCGCTTTTTGCAGCTTCAGCAGTTCCGGGATCACGCCCGGTTCAAAGGCGAGTTTGTCAAAACGGTCCACCTGAAAATCACTCGGCGGTTCGCTAATCAGGGTTCCATCGCGATCGATAAAAAGATACTTCTGACTCATTAAACTTGCTCCGCACGTAAGGCGTCAATGACGCGCTGGCTTTCTTCACGGGTTCCGACGGTAATTCGCAGGCAGCCGCTTAAAGAGGGTTGTTTATTCTGATCACGTAAGATAATGCCCTGATCCCACAAAGATTTAAACACTGCACTGGAGGCTTTAAAGCGCGCCAGAATGTAGTTGGTTTCAGAGTCAAAAACCTGCTCCACGCAGGAGATTTCTTTCAGTGCGGCAATCAGGTATTCGCGTTCTGCAATAATTTGCGCCACCCGTTCGCGCATGGCGACGATCCCCTGCGGGCTTAACGCCTGGGCCGCAATGTCGGCAACCGGCGTCGAGAGCGGGTAGGGGGCGATCACTTTCATCAGCAGGTTGATGACTTCTTCGTTTGCCAGCGTAAACCCGCAACGAAGGCCCGCCAGAGCAAAAGCTTTCGACAGTGTGCGCAAAATAGCCAGGTGCGGATATTCCGCCAGCCAGCCAGCCAGCGATGCCTGTGGGCAAAACTCGATATAGGCTTCATCGGCAACCACAATCGCCTTACCGCGCGTTAACTCCAGCAGGGTACGAAAATCCTGCGGATTGATCAGTTGCCCGGTTGGGTTGTTGGGGCTGCAAACATAGACCACTTTTACGCCGTCCAGCTTGTCGGAAATGCCCTGTAAGTCCAGTTGCCAGTTTTCCAGCGTCGGCACTGTGCGGCACTCGACGCCAATGGTTTCAGCGCTGACGCTGTACATGCCGTACGTTGGCGGGCAGTAGAGGATGGCGTCTTTACCCGGTTCGCAAAAAGCGCGAATCAGTAGTTCAATACCTTCGTCCGCGCCACGGCTGACCAGCACCTGTTCCGGTTTTACGCCTGCATATTGCGCGTAATTTTCAATCACCGCTTTCGGCTGGCATTCCGGGTAGCGGTTGAGCGTTTGCTGAGTAAGCTGAAACTCCACGGCTGTGGGATATTCGTTGGCGTTCAGCCAGACGTCGCCATTACCGCCCAGACGACGCGCCGACTGATACGGCGTCAGGTTGCGGACGTTTTCACGCGCTAAATCGGTAATAGTCACGGTGCTCATGCTTGCTCCTTAAGGGCGTTAACACGCAAAGTAACGGCATTTTTGTGGGCGGTCAGGCGCTCGGCGGCGGCCAGTGTTTCAATGGTCGAAGCCAGCGCGGAGAAACCTACTTTCGACAGTTCCTGCACGGTCATCCGCTTCTGGAAATCCGCCAGCCCGAGGCTGGAACAGGTGGCGGTGTAACCGTAAGTCGGCAGAACGTGGTTGGTGCCGGAGGCGTAATCACCTGCCGATTCCGGTGACCAGTCACCAAGAAATACCGAACCGGCGCTGGTGATGCCATCGACCATATCGCGGGCGTTGCGGGTCTGGATGATCAGGTGCTCCGGGCCGTACTGGTTGGAGATCTCTACGCACTGCGCTAAATCTTTAGTCACGATCAGGCGGCTGGCGCTCAGTGCCTGACGGGCGGTTTCGGCACGCGGCAGTTCTGCCAGTTGGCGTTCGACAGCTTCGGCAACGCGACGCGCCATATCAGCAGCGGGCGTCAGTAAAATCACCTGTGAGTCCGGGCCGTGTTCAGCCTGAGAAAGCAAATCAGAAGCCACGAAATCCGGCGTTGCGCCGCTGTCGGCAATGACCAACACTTCCGACGGGCCTGCGGGCATATCGATCGCCGCACCGTCCAGACGCTGGCTCACCTGACGTTTTGCCTCGGTGACAAAGGCGTTTCCTGGCCCGAAGATTTTGTCCACTTTCGGCACAGATTCCGTACCAAACGCCAGCGCGGCAATGGCCTGTGCGCCGCCGACGTTAAACACGTCCTGCACACCGCACAGCTGCGCCGCATAAAGGATCTCATCGGCAATCGGCGGCGGTGAGCACAGCACCACTTTTTTACAGCCCGCAATACGCGCCGGAGTCGCCAGCATTAATACCGTTGAGAAGAGCGGGGCGGAGCCGCCAGGAATATACAACCCAACTGAAGCGACCGGGCGCGTGACCTGCTGGCAACGCACGCCTGGCTGCGTTTCTACATCTACCGGCGGCAGTTTTTGCGCAGTGTGGAAGGTTTCAATATTTTTTACTGCCACCGCCATCGCCTGTTTTAGCTCGTCGCTCAGGCGTTCGCTAGCGGCGGCAATCTCCTCAGCAGACACCTTCAGCGCGTTAACCGTGGTTTTATCAAACTTCGCGCTGTATTCCCGAAGGGCGTCATCACCGCGTGCTTTCACGTTATCGAGAATATCGTTAACAGTGCGGGTAATGCTTTCAGAAGCGGAGATCGCCGGGCGCATTAACAGCTGGCGTTGTTGCTCCGCAGTACAGCTATTCCAGTCAATGATTGTGTTAAAGCTCATGGCGATCACTCCATCATCTTCTCAATCGGCAGGACCAGAATTGAACTGGCACCCAGCGCTTTCAGTTTTTCCATCGTTTCCCAGAACAGGGTTTCACTGCTGACCATGTGCATCGCTACGCGCTGTTGGTCACCCGCCAGCGGCAGAATGGTTGGGCGTTCGGCACCTGGCAGCAGGGCGATGACTTCATCCAGACGTTCGGTCGGTGCGTGCATCATGATGTATTTTGATTCGCGCGCCTGAATCACACCCTGAATACGGGTCAGCAGTTTGTCGATCAGTTGCTGTTTGGATTCTTCCATTTCGCCATCGCGTTGTATCAGGCAGGCTTTCGAGCGATAGATAACTTCGACTTCGCGCAGGCCGTTAGCTTCCAGCGTGGCACCGGTGGAAACCAGATCGCAAATCGCATCCGCCAGTCCGGCACGCGGGGCGACTTCAACAGAACCGTTCAGTAAGCAGGATTTAAAACAGATACCTTTCTGGTCGAGATAACGCTTGAGCAGGTGAGGATAAGAGGTGGCGATACGTTTACCGTTTAAGGAGAGCGGGCCATCCCAGGCTTCATCAACCGGCGTTGCCAGTGAAAGTCGGCAGCCGCCGAAATCCAGACGACGCAGGGTAAAGTAGCGTGGATCTTCACCCTGGGCGCGGCGGTTAAGCAGCTCTTCTTCCAGCACGTTTTCGCCGATAATCCCGAGGTCAACCACGCCGTCCATTACCAGACCGGGAATGTCGTCGTCACGCACGCGCAGAATATCAATCGGCATGTTTTCTGCCATCGCGATCAGGCGCTGGGTGTGAAGATTGATTTTAATGCCACAGCGCGCCAGCAATTCGCGTGAGTCATCACTTAAACGGCCGGATTTCTGCATAGCTATGCGTAAACGAGTGTTGTCTGTCATTTTCTTATTCCTCTTTAAACCTGTCTGAACCGTTATCAACCGCGCAATAAAAAAGCCCCCGGAAGGTGATCTTCCGGGGGCTTTCTCATGCGTTCATGCACCACTGGAAGATCTGAATGTCTTCCAGCACACATCGCCTGAAAGACTAGTCAGGATGATGGTGATGATGGTGGTGTTTAAATTGAACGCGTGTCATAAAAGTCTCTGTGAATGTTTATTCAACTGATGTCTTTTAACCTAAACCACTTTCACGTTAGAAAGCAAGGGCTTTTTTATATATTTTATGGCAATGGATTTGTTTAATGAATGAGCGGGGAAAGGAGGGGGCCTGGAGTGACTACGTTAGAAAAGTAATCGTGAAAATATGTCTTTAAAACCCTCAAGAACATTGTGGTCTGTAACTAAAGTGGGCTTTGTTCCTGCCGGATGCGGCGTGAATGCCTTATCAGGTCTACAAATGTTGCCTAAATTCAATATATTGATGTTTTGTAGGACTGATAAGCGGAGCGCATCAGGCAATGGTATATTTGCTAACAGTTTCGATTTCATTCATAGAATGAATTGTCAGTTTTGATACGCTAGCGTAGCCTTATAGATCTAAGGTGTATCAGGAGATAACGGATGAAAAAGGTCGCAATTGTCGGGTTAGGGTGGTTAGGCATGCCGCTGGCGATGTCACTTTCAGCGCGAGGCTGGCAAGTCACCGGGAGTAAAACCACACAAGATGGTGTCGAAGCGGCCCGAATGAGTGGCATTGATAGCTATCTGCTTCGCATGGAGCCTGAGCTAGTTTGCGATTCTGACGATCTGGATGCCCTGATGGATGCCGACGCGCTGGTCATTACGCTTCCGGCACGTCGTAGCGGCCCCGGCGATGAGTTCTATTTACAAGCGGTACAAGAGTTAGTGGATAGCGCGCTGGCCCATCGTATTCCCCGCATTATTTTCACCAGCTCAACATCTGTCTATGGCGACGCGCAAGGCACGGTGAAAGAAACCACCCCGCGTAATCCGGTGACCAACAGTGGACGAGTATTAGAAGAACTCGAAGACTGGCTGCACAATTTACCCGGTACTTCGGTCGATATTCTGCGTCTTGCGGGGCTGGTCGGACCGGGACGTCATCCCGGACGCTTCTTTGCCGGAAAAACCGCGCCTGATGGTGAACATGGTGTTAATTTAGTCCATTTAGAAGATGTTATTGGCGCTATCACTCTGTTGTTACAGGCACCTAAAGGCGGACACATCTATAATATATGTGCGCCAGCTCACCCTGCGCGTAATGTTTTCTATCCGCAGATGGCCCGTTTACTGGGGCTGGAGCCTCCGCAGTTCAGAAATAGTCTGGACAGCGGCAAAGGTAAGATTATTGATGGCAGTCGGATTTGTAATGAACTGGGATTTGAATACCAGTATCCCGATCCGCTGGTAATGCCGCTGGAGTAAACGATCACGCCAGCAGGACGCCGCATGCACTGCAAGGGGGCGTGTATGAAACCACTGCTGGATGTGTTGATGATCCTCGATGCTTTAGAAAAAGAAGGCAGTTTTGCGGCGGCGTCGGCCAAACTCTATAAGACGCCGTCCGCTCTGAGTTACACCGTTCACAAGCTGGAAAGCGACCTTAATATTCAATTGCTTGATCGTAGCGGTCACCGCGCTAAATTCACCCGTACCGGAAAAATGTTATTAGAGAAAGGGCGGGAAGTTCTGCATACCGTGCGAGAACTGGAAAAGCAGGCGATCAAACTGCATGAAGGCTGGGAAAACGAGCTGGTGATTGGCGTGGACGACACGTTTCCTTTTTCTCTGCTTGCGCCACTGATTGAAGCTTTTTATCAACATCATAGCGTGACGCGCCTGAAGTTTATCAATGGCGTACTCGGTGGTTCCTGGGATGCCCTGACTCAGGGGCGAGCGGATATTATTGTTGGCGCGATGCATGAGCCACCATCTTCCAGTGAGTTTGGTTTTTCACGGTTGGGCGATCTGGAACAAGTCTTTGCGGTCGCGCCTCATCATCCGTTAGCCCTGGAAGAAGAGCCGTTAAACCGTCGTATTATTAAGCGATATCGGGCGATTGTGGTGGGGGATACTGCGCAGGCAGGCGCTTCTACGGCTTCACAACTTCTCGACGAACAAGAAGCCATTACCGTTTTCGATTTTAAAACCAAGCTGGAGCTGCAAATTAGCGGCCTCGGCTGCGGCTATTTACCCCGTTATCTGGCACAACGTTTTCTCGATAGTGGCGCGTTAATAGAGAAGAAAGTGGTCGCCCAAACTCTCTTTGAACCCGTCTGGATTGGCTGGAACGAACAGACCGCAGGGCTTGCCAGCGGCTGGTGGCGGGATGAAATTTTAGCAAATAGTGCGATCGCTGGTGTTTATGCAAAATCTGATGACGGAAAATCAGCCATTTAAAGAAAAATTATTATGACAAGCCTCTCATTCTCTTGTCATTTCCCCCCCATTTAGGCACAATGCGCCGCTGTCAAAAAATGACTAAAAACCGACGTTTCATCAGCGTCGGTTATTTTTTGCTTCAAACCAATCATTCATACCAAGAGGCCGGGCTTCGTACCGGATAGATATTTACTAAAAATCGACAGTTGTTGTCGCTGAGGAATCCAAAAAAATGGGGCAATTTTTTGCTTACGCGACGGTTATCACCGTAAAGGAGAATGACCATGTCGCATAACGTTACTCCAAACACCTCTCGCGTGGAATTGCGTAAAACGCTTACGTTAGTTCCGGTTGTAATGATGGGTCTTGCCTATATGCAGCCGATGACGCTGTTTGATACTTTTGGTATCGTTTCAGGCCTCACGGATGGTCATGTGCCGACAGCCTATGCGTTCGCATTGATTGCGATCCTGTTTACGGCTCTGAGCTACGGGAAGCTGGTTCGCCGCTATCCTTCTGCTGGCTCTGCATACACTTACGCCCAGAAATCCATTAGCCCGACGGTTGGCTTTATGGTGGGTTGGTCTTCTCTGCTCGACTATCTGTTCGCGCCGATGATCAACATTCTGCTGGCGAAAATTTATTTTGAAGCTCTGGTGCCTTCCATCCCATCGTGGATGTTTGTGGTGGCGCTGGTGGCCTTTATGACCGCCTTTAACCTGCGTAGTCTGAAATCCGTAGCGAACTTCAACACTGTAATCGTCGTGTTGCAGGTAGTGCTGATCGCGGTGATTCTGGGCATGGTTGTTTATGGCGTATTTGAAGGTGAAGGCGCTGGTACGCTGGCGAGCACTCGTCCGTTCTGGTCTGGCGATGCGCATGTTATCCCGATGATTACCGGGGCGACAATCCTGTGCTTCTCCTTTACCGGCTTTGACGGCATCAGCAACCTGTCGGAAGAAACCAAAGATGCAGAGCGCGTAATCCCGCGTGCGATTTTCCTGACCGCGCTGATTGGCGGCATGATCTTCATCTTTGCAACTTACTTCCTGCAGCTGTACTTCCCGGATATCTCTCGCTTTAAAGATCCGGATGCGTCACAGCCTGAAATCATGCTGTACGTGGCAGGTAAAGCATTCCAGGTTGGTGCGCTGATCTTCTCCACCATTACCGTACTGGCGTCCGGTATGGCGGCGCACGCAGGTGTTGCGCGTCTGATGTACGTAATGGGTCGTGACGGCGTATTCCCGAAAAGCTTCTTCGGTTATGTACACCCGAAATGGCGTACTCCGGCAATGAACATCATCCTGGTTGGCGCGATTGCCCTGCTGGCAATCAACTTCGACCTGGTAATGGCTACGGCGCTGATTAACTTTGGTGCGTTGGTGGCGTTCACCTTCGTTAACCTGTCGGTCATCTCGCAGTTCTGGATCCGTGAGAAGCGTAACAAGACGCTGAAAGATCACTTCCAGTATCTGTTCCTGCCGATGTGTGGTGCGCTGACCGTTGGTGCGCTGTGGGTTAACCTGGAAGAAAGCTCAATGGTTCTGGGTCTGATCTGGGCTGCTATCGGTCTGATTTACCTGGCTTGCGTCACCAAGAGCTTCCGTAACCCGGTTCCGCAGTACGAAGACGTAGCATAATCATCTTTTCTAATAATAAACCGGAGTCGAATGAATATTTGGCTCCGGTTTTTTTATTCTTTTTTATCGACATCCTCATTAATAACCATTTGTTCTAATTTAGAGAATTTGGTTATTGGTCTGCATTCCACCAGTCATGAATAATTTCCTCATTAACATTCATCTGGTTAATTAATTTATGTTTTCAATGATATTAAGCGGGCTAATTTGTGGTGCTCTGCTGGGATTTGTCATGCAGCGTGGGCGTTTTTGCCTGACAGGTGGTTTTCGCGATATGTATATCGCGAAAAATAATCGCATGTTTTACGCCTTGCTGATTGCAATTTCGGTACAAAGCGTGGGGGTTTTTGCGTTAATTCAGGCGGGCCTACTGACTTACGAAGCCGGGGCGTTCCCGTGGCTTGGTACTGTTATAGGTGGGTATATCTTCGGGCTGGGAATTGTTCTGGCGGGTGGATGTGCCACCGGGACCTGGTATCGCGCGGGTGAGGGATTGATCGGCAGTTGGATCGCGCTTTTCACTTATATGGTGATGAGTGCGGTGATGCGTTCTCCACATGCCAGTGGTTTAAATCAAACCTTGCAGCACTACAGTACTGAACATAACTCTATTGCTGAGACTTTTAATTTGTCTGTGTGGCCGTTGGTTACCGTTTTGCTGGTGATAACGCTCTTGGTGGTGATGAAAGAGTTGAAGAAGCCAAAACTCAAAGTCGCGACCTTACCGCCGCGCCGAACCGGGATCGCTCATATTCTGTTTGAAAAACGCTGGCATCCCTTTGTCACTGCTGTACTCATCGGTTTGATTGCGCTTTTAGCCTGGCCCCTGAGTGAAGCAACCGGACGCATGTTTGGGTTAGGAATCACTTCCCCAACGGCCAATATTCTGCAATTTCTGGTCGCGGGTGACGTGAAATACATTAACTGGGGCGTTTTCCTGGTGTTAGGGATCTTCGTGGGGTCATTTATTGCAGCCAAAGCGAGCCGTGAGTTCCGCGTTCGCGCAGCTGATGCACAAACAACATTACGTAGCGGGTTAGGTGGTGTACTGATGGGCTTCGGTGCCAGTATTGCAGGTGGTTGCTCTATCGGTAATGGACTGGTTATGACTGCAATGATGACCTGGCAGGGCTGGATTGGCCTTGTATTTATGATTCTCGGAGTCTGGACTGCGTCCTGGCTTGTGTATGTTCGACCGCAGCGTAAGGCGCGACTGGCAACTGCTGCGGCAAATTAAGTAAGGTGTAAAGATGGCGATTAAAAAGCTGGATGTGGTGACGCAGGTCTGTCCGTTTCCACTCATAGAAGCAAAAGCAGCACTGGCAGAAATGGCCAGCGGCGATGAGTTGGTAATTGAGTTTGATTGCACCCAGGCAACTGAAGCAATCCCACAGTGGGCGGCAGAAGAAGGGCATGCCATCACCGATTATCAGCAGATTGGCGATGCAGCGTGGAGTATCACCGTTCAAAAAGCCTGACTCAACATTGACCTCCGCCGTACCAGCGGCGGAGGCTTCAAATTAGACGATCTCTTCCGCGTACTGCCAAAGCGCTTTTAACAGCGCCACTTTCTCTTTGTTATCGGCATATTGTTGTGCCAGCATCTGCAATTCATCTGCATAACCTTGTAAAAACTCGGGCGTGAAGACCTGGCGGCGGTGCTCCAACCAGCGTTGCTGCTCGGCATAATCCAGCGTCCCCGGGAAGTTGCGTGCCCGATAATTGAACAACAGTTTTTCAATTCGTTTATCAACAAAAGTGATATCCAGTGCCGGTAAATTACGCGGCTCGGTTTCCAGCACAATTTTCATTGCTGCGCGATCGGCGTCACTGAAAAAGCCGTTATAAAGCTGTGCATCCACGTTATCTGAAGGCGTAAACGGTTCGGCTTCCGCGAATATCGCCACCACTTTTTCACGCACTTGCGGATTTTCACGCAGAATTTTCAGGTTATCGAGGCAATGCTGACGATTAATTCCCAGTCGGTCGGCATCTTCCGGGCGTAGCGTATTCGCCTGGGCCAGCACCGGACATTTATTGATGTGCACCAGCTTAACCGGAACGGCGGCGTTATCGCCAAGATCGGTTTTTGCGGTATATAAACGCTCGCGCAATGTGTCGCTATCCAGTTCCAGTAATGGCGAAATGTCTCCTGCCAAATCCACCATAATTATGGCATTGCGATTTTCAGGATGCCACGCCAGCGGTGCCACCCAGCTGGTGTTGCCGCGCCATGCCCCAAACATTCCGGAAACGTGCACCAGGGGTTTCATCTGCGGAACATCAATCAACGCCATCAGTTTGTGTTTATTGCGATGGGTAAAGAGATAATCAAACAGGCGTGGCTGACGCGTTTTTACCAGCTTTGCCATCGCAATAGTGGCGTACACATCAGCCATAGCATCGTGGGCGTTGCTATGTTCAATACCATTCGCTTTGGTTAAATGCTCAAGGCGAAAGCTCGGTAGACCGTCATCATTTTCAGGCCAGTTTATTCCTTCCGGGCGCAGGGCATAACAGGCACGCATAACATCCAGCAAATCCCAGCGCGAGTTATCATGCTGCCAGCTCCAGGCGTAAGGATCGTAGAAATTACGATAAAAAACGTTGCGTGTGACTTCGTCGTCGAAACGCACATTGTTGTAGCCCAGAATACAGGTCTTCGGTACGTTAAAAAGCGAGTGAATACGGGCGGCAAACGCGGCTTCGTTTTCTCCTTTCGCCCGTGCTTCCTGCGGGGTAATACCGGTAATTAATACTGCTCCAGGCTGGGGCAAATAGTCATCCGCGGGCTTGCAGTAAAAGACTTCGGGTTCGCCGATGACATTGAATTCGCTATCGGTGCGAATGGCTGCGAACTGTGCAGGGCGATCTAACGCGGGGTGCGTGCCAAAGGTTTCGTAATCGTGAAACAAAAAGGTAGATTGTTGCTTACCGTCATTCATCATTAGGTTAAATCCGTTATTTCTGCTGTCTGCCAGAGTATCAAATATCACCGTGCTAATCAGCTTTAGCGCGACAATTTGACAGCGAGTGGCAACAGATCATGTCAGATAAAAATGAGAGGGTAGTCACATTTTCTTGCACTTTATTCCAGCCAGTTCATAAGTATTTCCGTAAAAAGAACAGCTATTTGAAACTCCTGAGGGTTTGCTGTTGAAACGCCGTCTTATTATTGCTGCTTCTTTGTTCGTTTTTAACTTATCGTCTGGTTTTGCGGCGGAAAACATTCATTTTTCACCTCAGCCTCCAGAGATTCATGCCGGGTCCTGGGTACTGATGGATTACACCACCGGACAGATCCTCACCGCGGGTAATGAGCATCAACAGCGCAATCCCGCCAGCCTGACAAAGCTGATGACGGGTTATGTCGTGGATCGCGCTATCGATAGTCATCGCATTACGCCAGACGATATTGTCACCGTGGGGCGCGATGCGTGGGCGAAAGATAATCCGGTGTTTGTCGGTTCTTCACTGATGTTTTTGAAAGAGGGCGATCGCGTATCGGTACGTGATTTAAGCCGTGGTTTAATTGTTGATTCCGGAAATGACGCTTGTGTTGCTCTGGCTGACTATATTGCCGGTGGGCAACGGCAGTTTGTTGAAATGATGAACAACTATGCCGAGAAGCTGCATCTCAAGGATACGCATTTTGAAACAGTGCATGGCCTGGATGCGCCAGGTCAGCATAGCTCGGCTTATGATTTAGCTGTGCTTTCTCGTGCTATCATCCACGGCGAGCCCGAGTTTTATCATATGTACAGTGAGAAAAGCCTCACCTGGAACGGTATCACCCAGCAAAACCGTAACGGGTTATTGTGGGATAAAACCATGAATGTTGACGGCCTGAAAACGGGTCATACTTCTGGTGCCGGGTTTAATCTCATTGCTTCGGCTGTAGATGGGCAGCGTCGTCTCATTGCAGTGGTAATGGGTGCTGACAGCGCAAAAGGTCGTGAGGAAGAGGCAAGAAAATTACTGCGTTGGGGGCAACAAAACTTTACTACGGTGCAAATTTTGCACCGTGGGAAAAAGGTCGGTACGGAACGCATCTGGTATGGCGATAAAGAAAATATCGCCCTGGGAACGGAACAAGAGTTCTGGATGGTGCTACCGAAAGCCGAAATTCCACATATCAAAGCCAAATATACCCTTGATGGTAAAGAACTCACCGCGCCAATTAGCGCCCATCAGCGGGTAGGGGAAATTGAACTTTACGACCGTGATAAACAGGTGGCGCACTGGCCGCTGGTTACCCTGGAATCTGTCGGGGAAGGCAGCATGTTTTCTCGCCTGAGTGATTATTTCCACCATAAGGCCTGACCTTTCTTTTGCAGCAGACTGGCAGGAGTGCGAGTCTGCTCGCATAATCAACACTCATTCCTTGTGGTTTTAATTTTGCAATTATACTGTATATAAAAACAGTATTAATGGAGGCGTCATGAACTACGAGATTAAGCAGGAAGAGAAACGTACCGTTGCAGGTTTCCATCTCGTTGGCCCGTGGGAACAGACGGTAAAGAAAGGCTTTGAGCAGTTGATGATGTGGGTAGATAGCAAAAATATTGTGCCGAAGGAGTGGGTTGCTGTCTATTACGACAATCCAGATGAAACACCCGCCGAAAAATTACGCTGCGACACCGTCGTGACGGTGCCGGGTTACTTTACGCTTCCCGAAAACAGTGAGGGCGTCATTTTGACAGAAATTTCAGGTGGTCAGTATGCGGTGGCGGTAGCTCGTGTAGTCGGTGATGATTTTGCTAAACCCTGGTATCAGTTCTTTAATAGCCTCTTGCAGGACAGTGCTTATGAAATGTTACCAAAGCCCTGCTTCGAGGTTTATTTGAACAATGGCGCGGAAGATGGGTACTGGGATATCGAAATGTATGTTGCGGTGCAGCCAAAACATCACTAATTCATCTCAGGGCGGTGTGTTGACGCGATGACCACTCTTTTTTTTGAAAGCGAAAAGAGTAAGATGCGCCTTTCAATTTTTTCGCTCCTGCCGGGAAATTACACTGTTCCCGGTTTGTCCGTCGGATAATTCAGAGGCGCGCCTTCTGGCCGACAGATGAGTTATGAGCGCTTTTAATCTTCATTACGGAGTTTCTGCGTGCGTGCCGATAAGTCATTAAGCCCGTTTGAAATCCGGGTATACCGCCATTACCGCATTGTGCATGGTACTCGGGTCGCGCTGGCATTCCTGCTCACTTTTCTCATTATCCGCCTGTTTACTATCCCGGAAAGCACCTGGCCGCTGGTCACCATGGTGGTGATTATGGGGCCAATCTCGTTCTGGGGTAACGTTGTCCCTCGCGCCTTCGAACGTATTGGCGGTACGGTGTTGGGTTCGATTTTAGGTCTTATCGCTCTGCAGCTGGAGTTAATTTCGTTACCGCTGATGTTAGTCTGGTGCGCGGCGGCGATGTTTCTTTGCGGTTGGCTGGCGCTGGGCAAGAAACCGTATCAAGGATTATTGATTGGGGTGACGCTGGCAATTGTTGTTGGTTCCCCGACAGGTGAAATTGATACGGCGTTATGGCGAAGCGGCGATGTGATCCTCGGCTCTTTACTGGCAATGTTGTTTACCGGTATCTGGCCACAACGGGCGTTCATCCACTGGCGCATTCAACTGGCGAAAAGTCTGACCGAGTATAATCGGGTCTATCAATCTGCATTCTCACCGAACTTACTCGAACGCCCACGTCTGGAAAGCCATCTACAAAAACTCTTGACCGATGCCGTGAAAATGCGTGGGCTGATTGCGCCCGCCAGCAAAGAAACTCGTATTCCAAAATCGATATATGAAGGTATCCAGACCATTAATCGCAATCTGGTTTGTATGCTGGAGTTGCAAATCAATGCGTACTGGGCCACGCGCCCCAGCCATTTCGTGTTATTGAACGCGCAAAAACTTCGTGATACCCAGCATATGATGCAGCAAATACTGCTGAGCCTTGTTCATGCGCTGTACGAAGGTAATCCGCAGCCGGTTTTTGCCAATACGGAAAAATTGAACGATGCTGTGGAAGAGCTGCGTCAGTTGCTCAATAACCACCATGACCTGAAGGTTGTGGAAACACCAATCTATGGTTATGTGTGGCTGAACATGGAGACGGCACATCAGCTTGAGTTGCTATCGAATCTGATTTGCCGGGCCTTGCGCAAATAATTCCTGAACTTCAGAATCATCTTGCTGCTGCTTCGATTCAGCAAGGATAAAGGGTATGATAGTGAAAAGGGATAAAAGCATTGTCATCTGCGGCAGCTATGAGTAATGTTGGCCCTAACGAATAGCGGTTGCTTAAACGAATCCGACTCTCACATTATCAGGGGTATAAAAATGGAAACTACCAAGCCTTCATTCCAGGACGTACTGGAATTTGTTCGTCTGTTCCGTCGTAAGAACAAACTGCAACGTGAAATTCAGGACGTTGAGAAAAAGATCCGTGACAACCAGAAGCGCGTCCTGCTGCTGGACAACCTGAGCGATTACATCAAGCCGGGGATGAGCGTTGAAGCAATCCAGGGCATCATCGCCAGCATGAAAGGTGACTATGAAGATCGTGTTGACGATTACATCATCAAAAATGCCGAGCTCTCCAAAGAACGCCGCGATATCTCCAAAAAGCTGAAAGCTATGGGCGAAATGAAAAACGGCGAAGCGAAGTAATTCCTGTTTTATTCAATGAGGGTTGCCCGGCAACCCTCATTGCTCATTGATTCTTTTCTGTGTATCACCGTCATCATTCTCATCTGAGAACCTGTCGAAATTAGCGACAGACATCTTCTGTATGCAGCAAGGCAAAAAGTTCTGTAACTCCATGGTTATTAACCGCATTGGTTACTAACACGTTGTGCGCTCCGGCTTCCCGTAACCAACATTTCACCAAAGATATTTGTTCCATGCTGGCTAAATCTGCTTTGGTGACTACTCCAATGATCGGACGTTAACACGAGGAAGTCTGGCTATTCCACAATGCCATCTTCTTTCGTAATGGATTGAGAATGCTGGATTTTTAATTATATTACGCGCAGTATTAATCGCGTAAATGTTTTGCGGTCAGCAACGGTGGGGGATCCATTGTTCTGTTCAATGAATACCATCATACAATTGAATCAGGAGTCGGTATGATGATTTTGGTGACAGGTGGAGCACGGAGCGGGAAGAGTCGCCACGCAGAGGCGCTTATTGGGGACTCTTCTCAGGTTCTGTATATCGCCACCTCACAAATCCTTGATGATGAGATGGCTGCACGGATAGAACATCATCGGCAAGGCCGCCCGGCGCACTGGCACACAGTGGAGCGCTGGCAACATCTTGATGAATTAATTCATGCAGACATTAACCCGCATGAGGCTGTATTGCTGGAATGCGTTACCACCATGGTGACTAATCTGTTGTTTGATTATGGCGGCGATAAAGACCCTGATGAATGGGATTATCAGGCGATGGAACAGGCGATTAATGCTGAGATTCAGTCGTTGATTGCTGCCTGCCAACGTTGTCCCGCAAAGGTTGTATTAGTGACTAACGAAGTGGGAATGGGGATTGTGCCGGAGAGTCGTCTGGCACGACATTTTCGTGATATTGCCGGGCGGGTAAATCAGCAGCTGGCCGCTGCGGCAAATGAAGTATGGTTGGTGGTTTCGGGTATTGGAGTAAAAATCAAATGAGTAAATTATTTTGGGCGATGCTCTCTTTTATTACGCGTCTGCCTGTACCGCGTCGCTGGTCCCAGGGACTGGATTTCGAGCATTATTCTCGCGGTATTATTACTTTTCCTTTAATTGGATTATTGCTTGGCGCGATTAGCGGGCTGGTCTTCATGGTGCTGCAGGCATGGTGTGGCGTACCACTGGCGGCACTGTTTAGCGTACTTGTGCTGGCGCTGATGACCGGGGGATTCCACCTGGACGGCCTCGCCGATACCTGTGATGGCGTATTTTCTGCACGTAGCCGCGATCGCATGTTGGAAATCATGCGTGATAGCCGTTTAGGCACCCACGGCGGTCTGGCATTGATTTTTGTTGTACTGGCAAAGATTCTGGTATTAAGCGAGTTGGCTCTGCGTGGCGAACCGATCCTTGCATCGCTGGCGGCAGCATGTGCGGTCAGCCGCGGGACTGCCGCATTATTGATGTATCGTCATCGTTATGCCCGGGAAGAAGGACTTGGCAATGTGTTCATTGGCAAAATTGATGGGCGACAAACCTGCGTCACACTCGGCTTAGCCGCTATTTTTGCTGCCGTATTATTGCCGGGTATGCATGGTGTGGCTGCTATGGTGGTGACGATGGTGGCGATTTTCATCCTCGGTCAGCTTCTCAAACGTACGCTGGGCGGGCAAACCGGCGATACGCTGGGAGCTGCTATAGAGCTTGGTGAACTGGTCTTCCTGCTGGCACTGCTATAAAGAGACGTGACATGCAAACACTTGCCGATTTACTGAATACGATCCCTGCTATCGATCCTGCCGCTATGTCGCGTGCACAACGGCATATCGACGGGTTACTCAAACCTGTTGGTAGCCTGGGAAGGCTGGAGGCGCTTGCCATACAACTGGCAGGAATGCCGGGGTTGAATGGCATACCGCATGTGGGCAAAAAAGCGGTACTGGTTATGTGTGCCGATCACGGCGTCTGGGAGGAAGGGGTCGCTATTTCCCCAAAAGAAGTGACAGCCATTCAGGCTGAAAATATGACCCGCGGAACAACCGGCGTGTGTGTGCTGGCAGCACAAGCGGGCGCTAACGTCCACGTAGTTGATGTTGGTATTGATACTGCTGAGCCTATCCCCGGGCTTATCAACATGCGTGTCGCACGAGGTAGCGGCAATATTGCTTCAGCTCCGGCAATGAGTCGCCGTCAGGCTGAAAAGTTGCTTTTGGACGTCATATGTTATACGCGGGAGCTGGCAAAAAATGGTGTCACGCTGTTTGGTGTAGGTGAACTGGGGATGGCAAACACGACACCGGCAGCAGCAATAGTCAGCACAATCACTGGCCGGGATCCTGAAGAAGTGGTTGGGATTGGCGCAAACCTGCCGACAGATAAACTGGCTAATAAAATTGATGTTGTGCGCCGGGCGATTACGTTGAATCAACCAAATCCGCAGGATGGCGTTGATGTTCTGGCAAAAGTGGGTGGATTTGATTTGGTCGGAATGGCTGGCGTGATGTTAGGCGCTGCTTCCTGCGGTTTACCCGTGTTGCTGGATGGATTTCTTTCTTATGCTGCTGCGCTCGCAGCCTGCCAGATGTCTCCTGCAATCAAACCGTATCTCATTCCTTCTCACCTGTCGGCAGAAAAAGGGGCGCGTATAGCGCTGTCGCATTTGGGGCTGGAGCCTTATCTCGATATGGAGATGCGTTTAGGTGAGGGGAGTGGCGCAGCTCTGGCGATGCCCATCATCGAAGCTGCCTGTGCGATATATAACAACATGGGCGAACTTGCTGCCAGTAATATTGTTCTACCGGGGAATACGACTTCTGATTTGAACAGTTAAAAACGAAAAGTCTGATAAAAGCTATACTTAACGGATAGCTTTCGCGACATAGGAAAGGGACATGATGCGTCGTGTAAATATTCTTTGCTCATTTGCTCTGCTTTTTGCCAGCCATACTAGCCTGGCGGTAACTTATCCATTACCTCCAGAGGGTAGCCGTTTAGTGGGGCAGTCGTTTACTGTAACTGTTCCTGATCACAATACCCAGCCGCTGGAGACTTTTGCCGCACAATACGGGCAAGGGTTAAGTAACATGCTTGAAGCGAACCCGGGCGCTGATGTTTTTTTGCCGAAGTCTGGCTCGCAACTCACCATTCCACAGCAACTGATTTTGCCCGCCACTGTTCGTAAAGGGATTGTGGTTAACGTCGCTGAGATGCGTCTTTATTACTACCCACCAGACAGTAATACTGTGGAAGTCTTTCCTATTGGTATCGGCCAGGCTGGGCGAGAAACCCCGCGTAACTGGGTGACTACCGTTGAACGTAAACAAGAAGCTCCAACCTGGACGCCAACGCCGAACACTCGGCGCGAATATGCGAAACGAGGGGAGAGTTTGCCCGCATTTGTTCCTGCGGGGCCCGATAATCCCATGGGGCTGTACGCGATTTATATTGGCAGGTTGTATGCCATCCACGGTACCAATGCCAATTTTGGTATTGGACTTCGGGTAAGTCAGGGCTGTATTCGTCTGCGCAATGACGATATCAAATATCTGTTTGATAATGTTCCTGTTGGGACGCGTGTGCAAATTATCGACCAGCCAGTAAAATACACCACTGAACCAGATGGCTCGAACTGGCTGGAAGTTCATGAGCCGTTGTCGCGCAATCGTGCAGAATATGAGTCTGACCGAAAAGTGCCATTGCCGGTAACCCCATCTTTGCGGGCGTTTATCAACGGGCAAGAAGTTGATGTGAATCGCGCAAATGCTGCGTTGCAACGTCGATCGGGAATGCCTGTGAATATCAACCGTAACGGATTTTGACATTCAAAACGTCTGGTTTGTCGGTCTGTGTAAGCATTCCGTCATCCAGAACAGGTTGTTTCGAATCATACAAATGATAATTTTCTTCTCATATGCGCATCTCTTATGAGCATAATCGTTATACTCTTCTGATTTATACATGTTTGCTGATGACATGATCAATGGAAAAGAGAATGACGAAACAGAAAAAAAACAGCCGCTGGCAGGGTTACGATCCTCGCTACATATACTCGCTCGTGGTCAGACGTTATTTTGCGGATATGAAAACCAAGATTGAGATTGCAGAGGAGCTTGGCGTTTCCCGCTTTAAAGTTGCCAGATTGATCGATGAGGCGATCGAACAGGAATACGTGAGGTTTATCTTCCCTAAGCAGCAAGCGATGGATGAAGAAATCGCTAATAATCTACGGAAAAAATTTCATCTGGAAGATGCAATTGTTCTTTCAGTTGCTGAATCCTGGACGACGCAAGAAGAACTCAATCACAAATTGGGTGAAGTCACCGCTGAATATCTTATGCAATCTCTTCATGAAGGTATGAAAGTGGGGATCGCCTGGGGGCGTGTATTATCAAGCACGGTCAGTAAGTTGAGCAAGTTGCCTCCTTTAGACGTTGTGCAGTTATCTGGCGTACATCCGGGGATTGAGTTCAGTCAAGGGCCAATAGATCTTATTCATAAGATCGCTGCCATTTCGCAGGGAAAAGCGCACCCAATGTACGTGCCGATGTGGGTCGATGACGAAGAGCTTGCTGCCAGACTGGCAGGTGATCCTGCGGTATTAGATACACAGCAATATTACTCACAGTTGGATGTGGTTATCACCGGGATAGGTGACTGGAAATCTGGTTCTTCAAGCTTGTGTAAAATATTTCCGGATACCTGGTGCGAAGCTTTGTTTCAACAAGATATCGCTGCGGATGTGTGTATCTCGTTGGTCAACAGGGAAGGGAAGATTCTTCATAGTCCTATTGAACGTCTGGGATTTGGTATTTCGACGGATCAACTACAAAAAGCCAAAAAAGTGATTGGTGTCGCTGGAGGAGAAGAAAAATATGAAGGCATCCTTGCTTCGCTGAAATCCGGACTTTTGAATGTCTTAATTACTGATTTTGATACGGCCATTAAACTTCTGGATTAATAGCCGTATCAGTGAAGAAAGGGCAGTACCGCTGATTCTGCCCTTTTAATTTCAGGATGCTGCGAGCGTATCCTCTACATATTTAGCCACGCGCGTTGCAGGTAAATTGCGGCAAGTCTCAACAAAGGCGTTATCCTGAAACAGTGTGAATAAACGACGCAATATCGACATATGTTGATCACTGGTGGCAAATGCCAGGTTAAACATAATGCTACAATCAACTGTTAAATCAGCATCTTCCATTTGCCCGAAAGTGACATCATTGGCGAAACGAACAATACTGATACTGTTTACATTTACCAGCGTGTAATCGGCATGGGGAATGGCGATACCCTGACCGTTTGCCATCATTAGTCCTGTCGGATAGCTTTTTTCACGTTCCAGGCAGGCGTCAATGTATTCTGCAGTGATGTAGCCTTTTTCCAATAATTGCGTACCAGCAAAGGTGATCGCCGTTTGATAGTCACTGATGCTGTTATCAACATCATTCACCAGAATTTCAAATTTCATTGCACACCTGTTATTTCAACATCTCTTCTTTAACTGCAGCGAAAATCTCATCTTCGCCCAGACCTGTCAGTAATCCAGCGCCAACGATGACACGGGTAGTAATGGCCGGGTTATCGAGTTTGGTTGATGAAACCACCAGGTCATAGCTGTTGAAGGTATCGCTGGTGCATGCCATTAACGAAGATTTATCGACTTGCGCTTCAATTTTCTCTTCTTTCAGGAAGTCCTGCAGTACAGAGACCATGATGGAAGATGAGGCAATTCCGTTTCCGCAAACTACTAAGATTTTTTTCATTTGATTATTCCTCTGTAAAAGATTTAAAGCGCTTTTTCCAAATCCGTTTCAATCTGGCGACGTGATTTTTGTTTAATTAAGTATCCAATAGATAACAAAAGGATACCTGCCATCACATAGCCAATGATTCCAACATGGCTCAGGGCGGCAAACAGACCAGTAAATGGATTCGCTGACGGGTTAAGCGAAGAGTACATCACGCTGGCATCCGGGTTTGTACCAAATTTCTGGAAGACTTCGTTGGTAGCCGGTGCCATCCACGACGCAATATACAGACCACCACCGAACAAAATGATCGAGGTCACCCAGGTGCGAATAATGTTGCCATTGAAAACAGGTACCATGCAGGCAATGAAAAACACAAACTGAGAGAGGTCACCCAGTGGCATAACGCGGTTGCCAGGCAAGATTACGGCGAGGATCACAATTACCGGGATCAGCAATAATGCAGGGGCGATAACTGATGGATGGCCCACAATCAGAGCAGTGTCCATACCAACAGTGATTTGACGATCCGGGAAACGTTTGACCAGTTTTTTGCGTGCTACGTTGGAAAGCGGAACAAGCCCTTCCATCATGATAGAGGTCATACGTGGCAACAGAAGCATGACTGCAGCAAGATACATCCCTAACTGTAGGCTGGCGATTATGGTGTGGTATGGGGATTTCCAGCCATAACCACAAAAGCCCAACAAAATACCAATAATAAAACCAACCATAGTTGGATCGCCGAGAATGCCAAACCGTTTTTGAATAGTTTCGGCGGTCACATTCAGATTACGGAAGCCTGGGATGCGATCATAAATCCAGTTGAATGGATAAGCGAAAAGTAAGTAGGTATTGGCAACCGGGTGAGAGATCGCAACACCTTTTGGCAGGTTAAAGAATTTTTCGTTATTTTTAGCACCAAGATCGGCAGCGATCAGCGCCCATACATGGAATAGCGCGGCGGTCAATGCGCCATACAGGAAGCTACCAGAATAGACGCCAACAATTGCCCCCATTGACGCATTTTGATGAAGGTTGAAAACATCAACGTTAACACAGTCAGTCAGACGGGCGACCAGCATTGCAATATTTACCGCAACACAGAGGGGAATAATGATAGCGCCCATGCTGGAGCCAAATCCCATAACCGCAGTTGCTGCGCCACCAACATCGATGGCACTGAGCGAGGAACCTGTTGCTTCTGCTAATCCAGTGACTGCCGGTTGCATTTTTTCCAGCATCAGTTTGATGGTCATGGTTAGCGCAATGAAACCAATGCCGACTTTGATGGCAGACGAGATACATTCTGAAAGAGGACGGCCAAGTATCTTCATCAGTATCAGGAAGATGACCGGGATAAATATAAAATTTCCCAGATCGTTTATAAATTGCGTGATCAGTTCCATACATTAACCCTCAGATTTTTCATCATCTGGTCGGAAACCCATATTCCAGCGTACATCAGCGGGCTTAACCAGCAATGCATTATCGTTACGTTCAGCTTCTAGCAAGTTCTTTTTAGAATTTTCTCTGGCGGTGGTGAAGTCGAATGGGTTATCCAACCATACATCGACAATCATTTTGCTGTATTCGAGATCGTTGACCCGGCAACCCAGTCCAATAACTTGTGCGTTATTGCTGAGTCGCGCCCGCTTTGCGGAGTAGGGGTTAGTAACCGCAACGGCTCTTATGCCCCAGTGTTTGTTGATCTGACAAGTAAAGCCAATGCCAGTCCCACAAATGTAAATTCCCAGACGGCACTCATCGCGTTGAATAATGCCTGCCATTTCGTCGGCCAGACGCGCGAAGTTATTGACACCTTGTTCCTTACATGTGACGGGATCGTACACGATCTCCATGTTTTTCTCTTCTATGAGGTATTTTTTGATCTCCTCTTTACGTGCAAAACCTACATCATCGCTTGCGATAGCAATCTTTGTTTTCATTTCATTTTGCCTGTCGTTAAGTAACCAAAGCCAAGTATGCTGTTGGTAAATATTGGTTGTAAATTGAGATCTGAATCACAAAATTTATAACTAATTGATTTTTATGAAATTAAAAACCAATAAAAACAAATAAAAAATAAAATAAGCCAATTGAGACAAATTGGGATTGTACAGTGGCGTTGTAATGAATAATAAAAACTCATTTATTATCAATCGGATATATGGTTTTTGAACTATTGTCTTTATTGGGTTTATTTGTACTTTCCACTGTTAGTGTTTGTTTTTGTTTGTATCATCTGTGCTATGCTTGGCGTTTTCTAAGATGGGTAATAGATTTCAGGAGGAAGGATGTATCTGGTTGATGAAAGGCGAAAGTTAATACTTGAAGACTTAATGTCGGCAGGTACGGTCTATGTCAGTGATCTTGCACGAAAGTATGAAGTAACGTATGAGACCATCAGGAAAGATTTGACCCATCTTGAACAAAAAGGGCTGCTGATCAAAAGCCATGGTGGGGCGACTTTAAAGCAAAGGGCTATAGAGCATCCCTTTCAGGTCAGGGAAAAAGAAAATAACTCTTATAAGAAGGCGATAGCTCGTAAAGCGCTTGATTTCATTCCGCCTAATAGTTCGATGATTATCGGTACGGGCAGTACCACTTTTGAGCTGGCTAACCTGTTATGTATGAAGTCTGGGTTTAAAATCTTCACAGATTCGCTCCCCGTTGCCAGTGTGTTGATTGAATCTGACAACCAGGTTTTTCTCTTTGGCGGCGAACTGCGTAGAAAGAGTTCCTCAGTGTTTGGGGGGTGGGCGGTATCTATGATCAACGATATACATGTTGATCTCTGTTTTATTGGAACCGACGGCTTTAGTAACATGACTGGTCCATCGACGCCTTCTTCTTCTGATGCGTTTTTGGATCGTACGATAATTTCGCACTCAGACAAAAAATATATCCTCGGTGATTACACCAAGTTTGAGCGCAGCAGTTTATTTAAGATCTGCGACTGGTCGGAGATCACCGCCCTTATAACCAACGATCATGCCGACAAAGAGGGGATTGCCGAAGTCGCAAAATACACGTCAGTAATAACCTGTTAGAACTCACTACGACACGCCTTCTCCCTTCGAATCAGCTTTGCCAAATGTAATCATTTCCCAATTATCAAGTGAGCATCCATGGCGATGCTTGCTTAGCGCCCTCTATTGAATACATCCTCTGCCTATTGCCAGTTTCAGTTACTTTTTTGCGAAGAAATCACGATTTGCTCATATGAGCATAAATACTGACGCCATTATGTGCTTTTTTGTGATCTGGATTTAATTTCTCAGATCTCGTTATTTATCCACAGGATCGTTGTGCTATAACTGCTCATATGAATATTGTTCAATGCTCATGTGAGCATTTTTGGGTGAGGGGGAAAGGATATGATATCGATCAGTGTTGCCGATGGTGCGGGACTGCAGAATTACGATGCCGTGCTTGAGCATATTTTTAACACGCACCGTACAACGAATACGGTGAAAGAGAGCTGGCTCAATGCTATGCGTAAACGCGAAGCGGAATATCCGACAGGAATAGAACTGGAAGGTTATTCTATCGCTATACCACACTGTGATAGTGAACATGCGAATCAACCTGCTATTTATATCATCCGTCTGCCAGACGCAATACCTGTGAACAGGGCTGATGAAGATGGAATATTGTGGGTCAGACTCGTCGTTAATCTTATTGTTACGGATCCTGCTGACCAGCTTCGATTGTTAAAGCCATTATTTAACCATCTCCAAAATGAAGAATTTTACCAAAACTTACTGACACTTCCCGTCGATGATGCAAAAGCACTTTTTGTATCCAAAATAATCCAATAGTAAAAACTGGAGTTTATTATGATTAATATTCTTGTTGCTTGTGGTAGCGGTGTCGCTACCTCTACGCTTGCTGCTGATGAAGTGAAGTCAGTATGTGCTGAATATGGTATTACGGCATTTAAAATCAACAAATGCAGTATGGCTGAACTTTCTTCTGAGATGGCTCATGCAGATATTGTACTCACAACTAATAACTATAAAGGTGATATTGGGAAACCACATATGAGCGTTGCAGGTTTTGTAACGGGCATTAATGAAGGAGCATTACGCAAGAAATTAGGAGAGTTATTAACTGAATTAGCAAATAGCTAAACCTGACAGGAATAATAAAAATGGAAATGTTGAAAAATTTAATGGAAACAATCACCGGAATGGGGGCAACTGCAATACTGCCGCTGGTGATATTTATTTTAGGTCTGGTGTTCAGAATGAAACCCGGTGCCGCGATCAAGTCGGGCATCACAGTCGGTATTGGTTTTATTGGTTTAGGTCTGGTTGTTGGTTTATTAAATAGTTCATTACAGCCAGCTATTGAGTATTACTCAAAAGTAGGTAGTGGCTTTACGGTAGCAGATATTGGTTGGCCTGCAGTCGGTGCTGCTGCATGGGTGGCACCTTTCGCCGCATTGGTGATACCAGTTGGCATCGTACTTAACCTGATTCTGGTGCGTCTGAAATTAACCAAAACGTTAAATGTTGATATCTGGAACTATATGCATTTTTTAGTTCCGGGTGCTCTGGCATATTTTGTGTTCGACAGTTTTATCATCGGCTTCTCTGTCGCGGTGGCTTTGAGTATTGCGGCTCTGTTTATTGGCGATTTGATTGCGCCCAGATGGCAAAAATATTATGGACTCGAGGGAACGACCTGTACCACGATGATTCATATCGGCTGGACTCTACCGTTCGCCTGGGTAGTAAATAAAATCATTGATTACATCCCAGGGTTAAATAAGTTAGATGTTGACTTAAACAGTGTGCAAAAACGCCTGGGTGTCTTTGGTGAACCTGCAATTATCGGTGTTATCGTTGGCGCATTACTCGGAGTTTTAACGAAACAGGCAATTACCACAATTGTTCCCATGGCGATGGGGGTTGCTGGCGTAATGGTATTGTTACCTAAAGTGGTCGGTGTGCTGATGGAAGGTCTTAACCCAATAGGGAAAAGTGCCAAAGAAATCATGCAAAAACAGATGGGTAAAGATGCTGAATTAAACATCGGTATGGATTGTGCACTAGCGTTGGGGGATCCGGCGACGGTCACCGTGACAGTCATTACCATTCCTTTAACCATGCTATGTGCTCTGGTATTACCTGATATTAAGATCTTCCCAATTGGCGTATTGATGTCAATTATTTATATGACCACCATGACCGTAATGGCGAGCAACGGTAACGTGATTCGTTCGATTATCTCGACCTTGTTATTCTGCGTTGTAGTGATGTATTTAGGCGGTTATGTCGCACCAGGGGCAACGCAATTTTTAGCTGGAGCCGGTGTAGGCTTGCAAGGACAAGGTACTGATTTTGTATTAACCGGCCCGTGGGAAATTTTAACCTATTGGTTGAGTACCGTATTACATTGATTTAATATTCTGGAGTTTTAACATGGCAAAAATATTACCTTCTATATTTGGCGCGGATATTTTACGCCTGAAAGATGAAATTCATTTTCTGGAAGAGGAACAAACCGAAATATTGCACGTTGATTTAATGGATGGCACTTATGTCAGTAATATTGCCTTTGGCCCAAATCAAATAGCAGCAATGAAAAAAGCCAGTTCGATGATCTTTGACGTACACATGATGCTGGCAAATCCTGAGCGACATATTGATGATGTAATCAATACCGGGGCGGAGATGATTTCTGTACATTATGAATCGACGCCACATGTACATTATATTATTCAAAAAATCAAAAAGGCGGGTCGCAAAGCAGGTGTTGTGCTTAATCCTGGGACACCTGAATCTGTAATCGAATATTTATTAGATGATATTGATTATATATTGTTAATGACAATTAACCCAGGGCAACCAGGCCAGACATTTATTCATAAAAGTCTGGAGAAAATCCGTAATACCAAAAAAATGATATCTGCCAGAGATATTCAAATTGAAGTGGATGGTGGCGTTAATCTTGATAATGTAAAACAAGTTAAAGAAGCAGGGGCTGACCTTATTGTTGTTGGTGGTGCCTTATTTAACAAACAGCCTCGTGAAAGTTATCAGGCATTAAAAATCGCTGTTCAGTGATCACAATCTAAAAATTTCACATCCAGTTAAGTGAGGTTTTCGATTTCATATCGGGAGGAAAACCTCAGCTAAAAAATGTCTTTAATGGAGAAAAGTAATGAGTAATTTTGCAGGTAAAGTGGTTTTAGTTACCGGAGGTGCTCACGGTATTGGCAAAGGGATAGCTAAACAATTTGCTGATCGTGGTGCACATACTGTTATTGTTGACTATAACGAAGAGAACGGCAAGGCCACTGCAGCAGAGTTAACTTTTGGCGATGTTAAATCGTTGTTTATTAAAACAGATGTCTCCGATCCACAGGCATTAGTGGATGTTCGGGAAAAGGTATTTGCTACCTTTGGTCGCATTGATGTGTTGATATTAAATGCCGGTGTGGCATTTGCCAATAAAGTTAACAATATTTCTTTTGAGGAATGGAATAAGACTATCGCAATTAACTTATCAGGATTATTTAATACCGTTAAGGCGTTTTATGATGATTTCCTGACAAATAAGGGATCTATTGTTTATATCTCATCGGGATCAGCGCTTTCGGGGACTGGGGGCGGTGTCAGTTATCCTGCCAGTAAAGCGGGAGGCGAAGGATTGATTCGTGGGCTGGCAAAAGAGTTAGGACCAAAAGGCGTCAATGTCAATGCGATTGCTCCCCGCTTAATAGACACCGGAGAGATGATGCGGGTCAACTATCCAACACAAGCCGATTTAGACGCTGTCCTGGAAAAAATACCCGTCCGTCGTCTGGGGACTATCGATGATGTGGCTAACCTGGCAATATTTTTGGCAGATAAAGATAACTCTTATATTCAGGGACAAACCATTTTAATGGATGGTGGCCGGACTATTGCTTAAAAAGGGAGAGAAAAAATGAGTGTTCAGGAAAATACTATTAATATTCTGCATGAATTAGAGAGTAATGCGCTGAAGATTGACGATGCTCAGGCTGCACAGTTTATTTCGCAAATCAGAAATGCCCGGCATATTTTTTTGCAGGGAGCTGGTCGCAGTGGCATTGCTATTCGCGCTTTTGCTAATCGCTTGCTGCATTTAGGTTTTTCAGTAAGCGTTGTGGGAGAAATATCATCCCCGCATACCCAACCTGGAGATCTATTAATTATTGGGTCAGGCAGTGGTGAAACTACCAGTTTGAAAAGTCTGGCACAAAAAGCAGTTGATAGCGGAGTAAACGTAGCTCTGGTAACTATGAAAGCAGATTCGACGATCGGTAAATTAGCTCAATCTGTGTTGGTACTACCAGGAAGTGTGAAAGACAATAACAATCGTGTTGCAGGCGCTTTCGCACAACCAATGGGCTCAGCTTTTGAGCAACTCTGCTTTATTACTTATGATGCAATTGTTCTGCAGTTGATGTCGGAACTGGGTGAAAGCAGTGCCACAATGTTTACCCGACACGCTGATCTGGAATGACCAAAGAGTTGGTACTTGGAAAGCAAAAAGCCTGCTAGAAAGCAGGCTTTTTTGAATTTGGCTCCTCTGACTGGACTCGAACCAGTGACATACGGATTAACAGTCCGCCGTTCTACCGACTGAACTACAGAGGAATCGTGTGAACGGGGCGCATATTAATGGCAGTGCATGGTGATGTCAAAGGGTGAAATGCATTTTTTTGTTTGTTTGCTGTCAATTTCAACAAAGTGGTGAGCTTTCAATCTTTTTGGTTATGAACCATCGTGGTGCATACTCTCCTTTTATGGGGCAGGGGAACGCGACTGCTGATAAAAAGAACCAATGACGAATCTATCATAATCTCTTATTTGACAGTTGGTTAGCTTGTACATCAACGCCAAAATAAAACTGGCAAGCATCTTGCAATCTGGTTGTAAGTAATGGCGGCACTTGGGCCGATTCTTAAAAACCGGAGGCAACATGAACTTCAGACGCCTGAAATACTTCGTAAAAATTGTAGATATTGGTAGCCTGACTCAGGCTGCTGAAGTATTGCATATCGCACAACCAGCGCTCAGCCAGCAGGTTGCCACACTGGAAGGTGAGTTAAATCAACAACTTTTGATTCGCACAAAACGGGGCGTTACGCCAACAGACGCCGGAAAAATTCTCTATACCCATGCGCGGGCCATTTTACGTCAGTGTGAGCAGGCCCAACTGGCGGTGCATAACGTTGGTCAGGCATTATCGGGGCAAGTCTCGATTGGCTTTGCGCCAGGAACCGCTGCGTCATCTATCACCATGCCCTTATTACAAGCGGTTCGCGCTGAATTCCCGGAGATCGTTATCTATCTTCATGAAAATAGCGGTGCAGTGCTTAACGAAAAACTGATAAATCACCAACTCGATATGGCGGTGATTTATGAGCATTCCCCTGTGGCTGGGTTATCCAGTCAGGCATTGCTGAAAGAAGATCTTTTCCTGGTAGGAACTCAAGATTGCCCGGGGCAAAGCGTTGATGTTAATGCTATTGCACAAATGAACCTTTTTCTCCCCAGTGATTACAGCGCTGTTAGACTTCGTGTTGATGAGGCGTTTTCCCTACGGCGACTCACGGCAAAAGTCATTGGTGAAATTGAGTCTATTGCCACGCTTACCGCAGCGATTGCCAGCGGCATGGGCGTTGCAGTATTACCCGAATCGGCCGCGCGTTCGTTATGTGGCGCAGTAAATGGGTGGATGTCACGCATTACCACGCCTTCCATGAGTCTCTCTTTGTCATTAAATTTACCCGCCAGAGCGAACTTATCGCCACAGGCACAGGCAGTGAAAGAGTTGTTAATGTCAGTGATTAGTTCTCCAGTGATGGAAAAAAGGCAGTGGCAATTGGTGAGCTAAGCGTTATATCGGGATGGAATAAGATGCGGGTTTTTATTATTTGTTATGCCGGGCATTAGACTTTAACAATAACGGGAAATCTGAACTGCCCGGAGTTTACCGTGAATTTCCAACAACTAAAGATAATCCGCGAGGCTGCACGTCAGGATTACAACCTGACAGAGGTTGCGAATATGCTTTTTACCTCACAGTCAGGCGTCAGCCGTCATATTCGGGAACTGGAGGATGAACTTGGCATCGAAATATTTGTTCGACGAGGTAAGCGACTGCTGGGCATGACTGAACCGGGCAAAGCATTACTGGTCATTGCAGAACGTATTCTGAATGAAGCCAGTAATGTTCGTCGGCTTGCAGACCTGTTTACCAACGATACGTCTGGCGTTCTCACTATTGCAACGACGCATACTCAGGCACGTTATAGCTTGCCAGAGGTCATTAAAGCTTTTCGCGAACTTTTCCCGGAGGTTCGGCTCGAGCTAATCCAGGGGACGCCACAGGAAATTGCGACGTTGTTGCAAAATGGCGAAGCTGATATTGGTATCGCCAGCGAGCGTTTGAGTAATGACCCGCAGCTCGTCGCCTTCCCGTGGTTTCGTTGGCACCATAGTTTGCTTGTTCCACTCGATCATCCCTTAACGCAAATTACACCATTGACGCTGGAATCAATAGCGAAGTGGCCGTTAATCACTTACCGACAGGGGATTACGGGGCGCTCACGTATTGATGACGCATTTGCCCGCAAAGGTTTGCTGGCAGATATTGTATTAAGTGCGCAGGATTCTGATGTCATTAAAACCTATGTTGCTCTTGGGCTTGGGATCGGATTAGTTGCCGAACAATCCAGCGGCGAACAAGAGGAAGAGAATTTAATCCGTCTGGATACGCGGCATCTTTTCGATGCTAATACTGTCTGGTTGGGACTGAAGCGAGGACAACTTCAGCGTAACTATGTCTGGCGCTTTCTGGAACTTTGTAATGCAGGACTGTCAGTTGAGGATATCAAGCGGCAGGTGATGGAAAACAGTGAAGAGGAAATTGATTATCAGATATAGCAAAAAGCCCGCTATAAAAGCGGGCTTTTCAGAAATTTGGCTCCTCTGACTGGGATCGCCGTAGCCATTAACTGGCTGATTGGAAAGCTAAAACAAAAAATCGAGATTGTCAAGACCACCAGATTGACCACCTTTTTTCTGGTAAACATGAACTGAATCCTACGAAGTGTCACTTCACAGAGAAAATACTAAAAATTAAGTCGAGGGCACTGGATGCTAAGTTTTTACCCCTATATGGGAGGAAGGATTACACAGTACTTTATCTTTACTGGCGGCGACTTTATATGCTAGATATATTTCTTGCAATACTGTAACTCTGTGCGAGTAATTATATAATTATTATTTGGATTGCTTTTTTTTCTGCGTTATTTTTTGTATGTAAAGTTCGGTATTTGTGTCAGGATACAATTTTTTCAATTTTTCAACCCAAATGAGGGCGTCATCGTACTTTCCACTATCCATCATATTTTTGATAATATCTTTTATTGCAAATACACATCCGTTATCCGCAGATAAGTTTAGATAATATTCCGATCCTCTAATATCACCTATTTTTAATAAATATTTTGACATCTGATATTGTGCGTAATTATTACCATGTTCCGCTGATTTTTTCAGCCATTGTATTGATTCATCTACTTTTCCTTCTGACTCAAGTTCTCTTGATAAGTTATATTGAGCTATAGCATTTCCATTATTTGCCGATATTATTAACCATTCGTGCTGTTTTCTGTATGATTTTGGCTCGCAAAAAAGGTAATATTTGTATAATTTAAATGCAGCATCACTATCACCTTGTGATGCCTTAAGTTCTTCTTTCCTCACATCATCTGGTGATAAAAAATTGAGCGAATATGTTGATATTATCTTTTCGCTATCATTACTCATATGACCTCCAGAGATAAGGGGGATTGTTATAAATATAAAGAGAAAATACCTCATACCTATGGTTTCCTTCGCTTGAATGTAAACTCATGTCCAGGCTGATTCGTGTCCATTTGCAATTGATTGTTTGCATCATAGAATCCTCCCCAAGGCTCTACCTTACCATTTGAATAGTACCAGTCATATTGGTCAGGAGCATAGACTCTCACACCTAGTTCATCTGCCAATTGCTGTGCATAAGAGTTATTTCCTTTTCCTGTATTACAGGATAACAGTCTTACTGACATTCCAGGTTTAAATTTAGGATGATTTCGAACCTCATTAGCTAATGTCTTGACATCTATCTTATTATAATTTTCATCATATACTGATTGAGGATCACCATGTGTTCCAATTGTAATGATATTAGGATTATTCCAAACTTTCTCTGCATAATTTCGTATGTCTTCGTTGACTGGGAAGTGGTTTATATCTACGGCTAAGCCAAGAGGATCTGCATAATTTATTGGATTCAGCGGATATTTATATAAATTCCACCCCCCATTTAACCCAATCGGGTCCTGTGTAATATACCTCCCCTGTAACGGCTCGTAGTAACGATAACGATTATAGCACAGCCCCGATTCATCATCGTACTGCTGCCCCGGCAGGCGGTATGGCTGGAACAGATGATGCGGGTTCTCCTCATTAAGCTGATTCCCCCACTCGTCATACTCCCCACGCCATTCCGTTGCTCCTTCGGTACTGATGAGCGCCAGCGGCAGCCCCCGGTGGTCACAGTGATAAAGATGAATTTTTCGCTCAGGTAAATAAACCGGCTCTATCTGTGCCGCCAGCCGCTCCACCGTCAGCCCGCACTGTGCCAGCCACTGGCGGCTTTCACTGCTCACGCGGTCTGCCCGGATTTCCCCCTCCAGCCTGTCCAGCATCCTCACAAGTTCTGCCGGGAACACCACACCGTGGCCGTCCTCGCTTCCTTCCTGCTGCAACTTCTCCGCCAGGCTGCGGCGCTGCGCTTTCTGCAGCTCACCATTCTCTGTTTCGATACGGATGAGCGGCGTGAAGCTCCTCGGCTGGTATACCGTCTGGATACGCTTGGTATCGGTCTGTACCGTCGTCAGCCGGTCGCCGTCCCAGCCGTACCACGTCACCTCCGGTTTACGCGACAGCGACATCCATCCCGTCAGGTCACGCTCGCGACGCCACACCCGTTTCCCCGTCCGGCGGCCCAGCGGGTCGTAGAGATAGCGGCTCTCGACCAGTGGCTCCTCATGCTGTATCCGCGTATAAAACACCAGCCGGTGCTGGCTGTCGTAGTGGTAGTGGTGGGTCCGCTCGTCGTCCGTCCGTATCACACCCGTCGGGATGCGGTCCGTCTTCTCCGTCAGCCTGCCATACCTGTCATAGCGGTACAGGTAGTGCGCGTCTTCGGTGATTCGGTTATCCGGCCACGCCGTGAGTGTACTGTCCGGGTGCAGCTCCGGGGCCGGCAGGCGGTTTCCCGCCGGGTCGGAGGCATACGGGATGCGGATATCCAGGTCTGATGCAAGGGTGCGCACACTCTCCAGCCTGCCCGTGGCACTGTAGCCGTATTCCCGCGACTGCCACGGGCCGCTGATGCGCACCAGGTCGCCATTGTCATTCCAGCCATAGTCACGGTCATACACCAGGCTGTTCAGGTGCTGACTCTGTAACCGGCCTGCGGGGGTGTAAGTGCTGGTCAGTTCATATGCATTATTGCCGAAGCTGCGCACCGTTTCCCGGTGCAGTCTATCCCGTGTGTACTCCACCAGCGGCGTGTCGCCCAGTTTCATTCCCGCCAGGTAACCGCTGCCATACGTTAGCCACTCCACCGGTGGCAGGCTGTCTGCCTGAAAGCGGTTTGCCAGCCCCTGCTCGTTGTAAGTGTGTTGCGTCTCATGCTGCCAGAGCAGTTCCCCCGTCTCCGGGTGATGTACCGTCTGGCGCTCGCCTGTGAGACGTCCCTTACGGTTATAACCGTAATGCACCGCCACCCGGTGGCCTTCGCTGAGATGGCTGATTTCTGTCAGCCAGCCGTGGTCGTTATACCGCCACTGCTCTGCCGGTTCGCCGTTCACCGTGCGGTGTGTGATACGGTCCGATGCATTGTAGTGCCAGAGGGTGATAAGCCCCTCATCCTCGCTCTGCGTGAGTTTCCCGGTCAGGTCATAACGGTAACGCTGCGTCCGCCCGTCAAAGCCGCGCTGCTGTATCAGGCGGTCAAGCACATCCCAGCTAAATTCTGTATGGCTACCGTTCTCGTTGGTCAGGCTGATGACACGTCCCGCTGCATCGTATTCCATGCTGCGCGTCAGCCCACCCTGTGCGGTGCTGACGGCCTTTCCCCACGCATCGTACTGTGTCTCACTCCGGTTGCCGTCCGGGGCAATGATGGCGGTCGGGTCGCCTGCGGCGTTGTACTCATACTGCGTTTCACGGCCCTGCGTATCTTTCACCGAGATTAACTGGCCACGGTTGTCGTAACTGCGGTAAAGGCTGATGCTTTCCTCACGGTGAACCGCCGTCATTTGCCCGAAGCGGTCATATTCATAACGGGTTTCATAGCCTGAGCAGTCGGTGAAGGTCTGTAACTGCCCGTAGCGGCTCCACGTCATCTGCTTGCGGCTACCCGTCGCATCTTCTGTTACAGAGGGTAATTCACTGTGTGGATTATCATAACTGTAGCGGGTGACATCGCCGTTGCGTGCTGTTTCCTGCGTCAGACGCCCGTACTCATCATATTTCCGGCGCATTTCCAGTCCGTCAGGCCCGGTGGCTGAGGTTAACTGGTTTTGATTGTTATAGTAAAATTCCGATTTCCTGCCGTCCGGCGTGGTGATGCACGTGACGAGTCCCGTCACCACATTCGGACTGTATTCTGTTGTCCGGCCTGCTGCATCCGTCTGTGACTGGAGTCGCCCCATATAGTCAAATTTACTTCGGGTGATGCTGCCATCCGCGAATTCCTTTTTCACCACACGTTTCAGCCCGGCTTCACCTTCCGTGTGCAGCACCTCCCGCCGGTTCAGGCTGTCGGTGATGGTGATACGGTTTTTCTCATACTGATAGGCGTAGCTTAAGCCTGCCGGATTAAACTGCTCCGTCACGCGACCTATGTCGTCGTAGCGGTAACGCATCTCCGGCCTGCCTGCGTAACGGTGCGCCACCATCCGGCCCCGGTATTTATCATCGTAAGTAAAGTGGCGCATCTGAGTACCGCTGCGGTCATACACCGCCGCCAGCTCACCGCGTGCCGTCCAGTCGTAGCGTACCAGGGGGGCGGCGGGCAGATTCTCCGGGTATTCCGGGTCGTGCGTCAGCCACACCCCTGACAGGCGGATACCGTTATCCCGGCCATACTCCGTATAGTCCGGCAGTGAATCCGGGATATCCGATCCTTTCGTTCCTGCGGCGATGGCCTGCTGCCGGGCGTTTTCTGCCCGTTGCGCCTGCGTGGTCAGCACCAGGCGGAACTGACGGCCTGCACCATCGGTCACGCCGGTGATTTCTCCGGTAAATTCGCCTGCGGCCTCACGGTGGAAGGTTTGCGTGCGCCCGAAGCGGTCCACCAGGCCGGTCAGCACCCGGTACGGCGGCAATGGGGCAGGCAGCACCTCATTCCCCCCCCCGGCACCCGCTCACTCCAGCCGAGTACCCACCACGGCCCCTGCGGACTGTTCGTCGCCAGATAAATATGCGGACTCAGGCGGAGTTCTTCCGGCAGAGCCTGCCAGAGTGGGGCAAGACGGTGACTTTCATTCAGTTTCGCCACGCCGCCGCGTACCAGCCAGAATAATTCGCTGCGGCTGAAACCATCCTCACCGGGAAACAGGTGCTCAAAATGAATGCTTCTGCCACCGTTATCATTGAGTATCAGTTCGTTATCGCGTATCTGTAAGCGGATATCAAAGGGTGCTTTCCAGCCAGGACCGAAGATACCGACGGGCGCAGGGGTTTTCGTCCGGTAGCTGCTGTAGGTGCGGGAGAGCACGAACGGTAACGGGCCGGGCAGCGCGAAATCGGTTTCGCCGGGCTGTACTTTTGCACCGAGCAGCGGATTCACCGGGTTGCCGGAAGTGAATCCGCCGGGGCACACTGAGCAGGCCACGCCGGTTGGCGCACCAATTCTCACGCCTGCCGACCCCTGGACTATCGGGCCACCTTTCATTGTGGCATCGCCCTGACGTGCCGCTGGTTTTCCGCTCATCGCTGATATCCTTTTATGGTTCATCTGGCCTGATGCTGGCGGCACCGGACAAAATGATAAATAACGTTACTGTATGAAACGAAATACTCTCTTTTTGTATTATTTTTTTGACTGATATCAACGGAATGAATTAACTGGCAGGATATTTATTAGAAAGTGTCTACATATTGTTCAATATATTTTTTATATAAATATATTCATAATTAATATTCGTGATGTGATTGTTTTTTTCGTGTGCGTCTGCTTCCGCTAAACCTCTTGCTGCAAATTACCGAACATTGTATTGTTGCGCCGCGCCTGCAAAATCAGGCGTCGGGATTAGCCTCCTGAAGATCCTCACTGACGATACAATATTTGTGTGTCGCGCACGGTCTCATCTCAATGGTGGGATCGGGCGGGGGCGTCGAAAGACGCGCCAGTGTCAGTGAGGCTGGTAAGGCTAACCCCGTCCGGTTCCACCACCCGTGAGATTAGCCTCTCCAGTGGCTGGAATATTTATCACTCACTGGAGACGGCCTTATGGCGACTACTCTCACCTCTGAATGCAATTTACTTGCTGTTCCCTTTAGTGCCGCTACCGATTTCACCGATTTGGCGGAGTACTGCGATCGCGTTGCCACAACGCTCATCGAGTGCCGCGATCCGGCGCTGAAAACGGCGCTCTGTGGCAGGCTTAATACCTGTCTTGCACTGTTGCGGCCCACGCTGAACGAGCCGATCCCACCACATCTGATTGACGGGTTTATTACGAATGATCTTCCCGATGTTTCACCCGGTTTTGAGCCTGATGCAGGATCACTCTGCGATTACTGCCTGGCGCTGACGCAGATACTGAACGGCCACGCGCTGCTGCCGGAAACCGAAACCACGCTGACCGGGCTGCTGTGCGAACTGGTCTGGTATTTTGCCGCCGATCTGAACGCCCCACGCTGGATACGTACTGCTGACGGCATACAGGTTATCGACGGGAGGCCAGCATGATGCAACCCGACTGGTACCCCGCCGATATTATCGCGGGCCTGAGAAAAAAGGGAACATCGCTGGCTGAGGTTTCCCGCAGGCCGGGCTGGTGTCTTCCACGCTGGCAAATGCGCTGACCCGCTCCAGGCCGCGCGGCGAAAACTGATTGCGGATGCGCTGGAAACATCACCGGAAATTATCTGGCCGTCCGGATACATCGATGATCGGGGCAACCGTACCGGAAGACTCATGCAAAAACGCCGATCCTGATGGCTGAACCGTCAGGCGCACTGTTACAGTAAAACCAGACTCTCCCGGCGCGCTGCCTGCTTTTGCTGGCAGCGCGCCGGGAGAAGACAAGCGAAGCGCGGCAGTTTTTCCGTCACCAGGTAAGCAAACAATCTTTTAAACCCGGAAACAGTTTTTCCTTCCTGCTCCAGAAATAATGGCGCAGTCTCCCGCCTGCAACAAACTGCCTCCGGGCAGTCCCTTTGTCGCTTCACGTCTGAAAGAAGCGCCTGGCTTCGCCAGCATGGCATCCTTTACCGGCGTTGATCTCTGAAAACGCCGGGGATGCAAATATACCTGCATCTGAGACTGACGTACATATACACCATCACTGCACCAGATACCCGGCTTTACGGGCTGACACTCTAGCTTTGCCGGGTTTTATCTTCTGCTGACAACCAGCGCCTTACATTGACGGGCTGCGGCCTGCATTGCCGTCAGGCTTTGCTGCCGCGTGACCGTCACCCTGCACCAGAAACGCAACGTTAATCCTCTGCACCAGACGAGGCGTCACTTTGATCGCGTCAGCGAAAAAGCAAAGTGACGCCGCACAACTCACCACCGCAAGCCGTGCCAGTTCTGGCCTGCGCCATATTTCCGCCGTCTGACATGCCCTTTGGGGCTGCTGTCAGTTCAGAGTAAAGGAGAAAAAGATCGATACCGAGGGGGGCACGACGCCCCGGAGACACCCCTGCTTCGGCAGGCAGTCTGTACCGCGTACAGCCTGAAACTCCCTAAACCTCAACAAACTGCCACTCCGGCGTGAAGGTATCGTTCTGGCGCAGCCAAAAAGCACACGCCGGAGACTGTTTGTTTTTGTTGCAGGGGAATTCATGAGCAAATTAAGCAGTGAAATGAAGGCGCTGGCGAAGAAAGCGGGCGGTAGCTTCAAAACGGTGAATGACCGTATCCATATTACAAAACGGTTCAGTGAACATTTACGGGCGCTGAATATCCAGATCCAGCGGGTGGAGCAGATCAAGGTTCGCCATATCGAATGCTACATTGAGGAACGGCTGGAGCAGGATATTGGTTTACGAACGCTGCAAAACGAAATGGCAGCGCTGCGATCCGTGCTGAGACAGGCTGGACGCAGGCAGGTGGTGGAGCATCCGCGCCTGACCAATAAGGCGCTGGGGGTGTCGGGCGCTTCACGCAACGGCACGCGCCGCGCTATCACGCCGGAACATTACCAGCAGGTGATGGAGAAAGCCCGCGCTGAGGACGAGGGACTGGCGGCGGCGCTGGAGATCGCGCGGCTGATGGGACTGCGTTCGCAGGAGGCGGTACAGAGTTCACAGTCGCTGAAAACGTGGCTGAAAGCCATTGAGCGCGGTGAAACCCGGCTGAAAGTGGTATTTGGCACCAAAGGCGGGCGTCCACGTTACACGACGCTCCTGGACGCTGGTGCAGTCAGGAAAGCGGTGGAAAACGCCTTACCGATTGCCAGACAGCGTAATGGCAGACTGATCGACAAGCCTGATCTCAAAACGGCGCTGGAACACTGGCACAAACAGGTCATTAAGGCGGGACTGAAGGGGGAATTTTCCCCGCACTCGCTGCGTTATGCGTGGGCGCAGGACGCGATCCGCCATTATCTGGCGCAGGGATTCAGCGAAAAGGAGTCACTGGCGCTGACGGCGACGGATCTGGGCCACGGCGACGGTCGCGGACGCTGGGTGAAACAGGTGTATGGATACCGATGGAAGGAGGAATGACGGATTTCATGAATGGCGCAAAATAATGCGGTTACTGTGTAACGACAGCGATCAGTCTGGCGCAGGAACCGGATGAAATAAAACACCGGATACCTGTCGTTGCTGCGTGACAATATAATGAGAATATTGTTACTTCATGGTGAATAAATATCAATAACTCAGAATTTCCTGCTTCATCAGTGCAGGATTACTGGGATATTATGGTGATTACCCCTGTAATCACTCGAAATTTCCCCGATTAATAAGAGGTGTTTTAATCGTTTTTACCGATATTACAGGGCTGGGAAAATTTTAAAATGTAAATTCACCGGGGCATCACATTAGTTCTGGCGCAGGATTATATCTGAATAATTCTCTCTGTGTTTTCCTGCATCCTGTGGCATATATTGTATGAACACAGAATGTCTCATGATTTTATAAAAAATGCTGCGACAGTTTTTGACACCATAACCTGCTACATATAGATTAACAATCTTCGGTGCTTCATGTTATTTTTTGCACTCTGTGACCGTTATCCTGTGGTGAAAATACAATCTGGTGCAGACTGTCATGGTACATTTCCGAATAAACTGGTTGCGCCAGAAAGGGAAAGGGTCATAAAGGTTAAGGGGGCGATAAGGGTAACAGCGCCTGGCCTGAAAGGGCCGAAAACCAAAGGGCCAGGAACTGGCGCAGTCCTGAACAGGTAGAGCGGCGGGACGCTGGCGCAGATAACCGATTTACAGGGGCTGGTGCAGATTATTTTGTCTCTGTATAGCTGGTGCAGTGATAATGTGTATCAGGAAAGATTGCCCGGTATTTTATTGCGCACTTTTTTGGAAGTATTAAGTGGTAATTCCGTGGAAATATCGATAATTGATAGCTTTTCACCTTCCGTGATTAACATGTTAATCACGGAAGGTGGCTGCCTGTTGAAAACAGATGCATTGATAGGTTTCTCCTGAAATTATTGGAAGCAAAATAATTTCAGGCTTATATCTGTCTGGTCTCTGAATATCTGATGCAGTTCTTACAGGTCCCAGAGTATAGGGTCAGGAGATATTCTGGAGTATTAATTGGCATTTCCGTGAAAATATCACGTATTGATAGCTTTTCATCTTCTGTGATTTGCGGGCAAATCACAGAAGGTAGTTATCTATCAATAATGTATTTATTAATAGGCAATCGCCTGAAAATATTCTACTGGAATAATTTCTGGTACTTACCTATCGATAAGTAGTTCATTGATTGGTTTTCACCCAAAATTATTTGGGGCCAAATATTTATAGATGTTTTCCGATTGATAATAACAAAAAAAACGGCAATATCTATCAACAAAAAAAAGCAGATCCCGGTCAATCAGGATCTGCTTTTCCAGTTTTAATGATTTACGCTATTTCTGATTCAGGCTGCCTTATGCTGCCGCGCATAAATGTACGGCGCGACATACCCCTCGCGGCACACATCCAGATAATCCGACCACCACTGCATCATGGCCTTTCTGGCCTCCAGATGCTCCGCCTTATGCACATATGCCGCACGCACGCTGTTGCGCTCCTGGTGGCTCATTTGCCGCTCCACTGTATCGCGTGACCACAGATCCGACTCCACCAGGACGCTACAGGCCATTGCCCTGAGTCCATGCCCGCAGATTTCAGTTTTCGTATCATACCCCATCAGACGCAGCGCCCGGTTGGTGGTGTTTTCGCTCATTGGCTTGTACGGATTATGGTCGCCGGGAAACACCAGATCCAGATGGCCGGAAAGCTCCTGTATCTGTTTCAGAATGGCAATCGCCTGGCGGGAGAGCGGTACGATATGCGGGGTGCGCATTTTTGCGCCACGCCCCGAAAACCGTACTTTATCAATGGCCTCGCGGGTTGCGGGGATGGTCCAGATTTTGTGCCTGAAATCAATCTCACTCCAGCGGGCGAAACGCAGTTCGCTGGAACGGATGAACAGGTGCAACGTCAGCACCACCGCCAGCCGGGTTAACTCCCGGCCCTGCCGGTAGTCGCCAATGCGGTCAAGCAGTTCAGGCAATCGCTCCAGCGGTAAAGCGGGATAGTGATTCTTGACGGGGGAGGCAGTTACACCTTCCAGATGCTGCGCCGGATTACTGTCGGTAAGTCCCTGCTGAACGGCATAGCGCATGATGTTGCTGAGTTGCTGCCGGGTTCGGGACGCGACTTCCAGAAAGCCTTTATTCTCGATAACCCGCAACAAAGCCGTGAAATCCTGCGTTTTAAGCGCAGCAACGGGCAGGTGACCAACCGCCGGGAAGATATGGTTTTCCATACTGGCGAGAATACGGGCGGCATAATCAGCCGACCATTTTTTGTTGGTTTTGTGCCAGGCCAGCGCCACCGCCTTAAAACACTTTTCAGGGGAGCAGGCGGATTTCTCTGCCATGCGCTGTTGCGCCGGGTTGATATTCTGCGCCAGTAGCTTGCGGATACCGTCGCGCTGTTGCCTGGCTTCTGCCAGTGAGACCAGCGGGTATGCGCCAAGACTGACTCTGGATTCTTTTCCGTTGAAACGATATTTGAGATACCAGATGCGTGAACCGCCCGGATTGACGAGCAGATACAGACCGTGAGCGTCGGAGAGTTTTACCGGACGGGAAGAAGGTTTTAACTTGCGGATTTTAGAATCGTTTAAAGACATTTGGGGGTCACTCCAGAATCGAACCAAACTGACCCCAGATCTGACCACCAAATTATCCCGATGCGGAGAGAAAACCAGATACGCACCGGGAAGGATTTTCACGCCAACTTACTGAATCGTAAACAAATAGAGACGTACAGATAAGCATGAAAACTTGAATTTGGCTCCTCTGACTGGACTCGAACCAGTGACATACGGATTAACAGTCCGCCGTTCTACCGACTGAACTACAGAGGAATCGCTGTTGAGGCACATCTTAACGGCGAAAAATCTTTTGTCAAACCCGATTTTTAAATTCCCCAACTGTTTGCCGTTTCTATCAACAGTTTGTTGCATTTGCAGACAATTTGTTGGCGAAAATCTTTGCAGCTTTGCTGATTCTCCCTCATTATTTGAAATGTGGTTTCACTTTCTGCAATTAAGGTCGGCTTTGAATATCTCCTCTGCTTTACGCCAGGTTGTTCACGGCACTCGCTGGCACGCTAAACGCAAGAGCTACAAAGTGTTGTTCTGGCGCGAGATAACCCCGCTTGCTGTTCCTATCTTCATGGAGAATGCCTGTGTCCTGTTGATGGGGGTTCTGAGCACTTTTCTGGTCAGCTGGCTGGGAAAAGATGCGATGGCCGGCGTGGGATTGGCGGACAGCTTCAATATGGTCATTATGGCTTTTTTTGCTGCTATCGATCTTGGTACTACTGTCGTTGTGGCATTTAGTCTCGGTAAGCGGGATCGACGACGAGCGAGGGTGGCGACGCGGCAGTCATTGGTGATCATGACGTTGTTTGCCGTACTGTTGGCAACGCTTATTCATCATTTTGGCGAACAAATTATTGATTTCGTCGCGGGTGATGCCACGACAGAAGTTAAAGCACTGGCGTTGTCTTATCTGGAGCTGACGGTACTCAGTTATCCAGCAGCTGCCATCACTTTGATTGGTAGCGGGGCACTTCGTGGTGCAGGGAATACGAAAATACCGCTACTGATTAACGGTAGCCTGAATATTCTTAATATTATTATTAGCGGCATATTGATTTACGGCCTTTTCTCCTGGCCGGGACTGGGATTTGTCGGGGCTGGGTTGGGTTTAACCATTTCTCGTTATATTGGCGCAGTTGCAATTTTGTGGGTGCTGGCGATTGGTTTTAATCCTGCGCTAAGGATTTCGTTAAAGAGCTATTTTAAACCGCTGAATTTTAGCATTATCTGGGAAGTCATGGGGATTGGTATTCCCGCGAGTGTCGAATCAGTGTTATTTACCAGTGGTCGGTTATTAACCCAAATGTTCGTTGCCGGGATGGGGACCAGTGTTATTGCCGGAAATTTTATCGCGTTTTCAATTGCGGCTCTTATCAACTTACCCGGAAGTGCGCTCGGCTCTGCTTCTACGATCATTACAGGCCGAAGGTTGGGGGTAGGGCAGATAGCGCAAGCAGAGATTCAGTTGCGGCATGTGTTCTGGCTTTCCACTCTTGGATTAACGGCCATCGCCTGGCTAACGGCTCCCTTTGCCGGGGTTATGGCATCGTTTTACACCCAGGATCCACAGGTTAAACATGTCGTTGTGATTCTGATTTGGCTAAATGCTTTATTTATGCCTATTTGGTCCGCCTCATGGGTGCTACCCGCTGGATTTAAAGGTGCTCGTGATGCCCGTTACGCCATGTGGGTTTCGATGTTGAGCATGTGGGGTTGTCGGGTTGTAGTCGGTTATGTGCTGGGAATCATGCTTGGCTGGGGTGTGGTTGGTGTCTGGATGGGAATGTTTGCCGACTGGGCTGTGCGGGCCGTGCTGTTTTACTGGCGAATGGTTACTGGACGTTGGCTATGGAAATACCCTCGACCCGAGCCGCAAAAGTGTGAAAAAAAGCCAGTTGTGTCGGAATAAACGACAAAATGCAGATTATTTCAGCAAACGATTTCAAATTTAAAAAACAGGCTTTGACATTGTGGGTGGGCATCGCTAATATTCGCCTCGTTCTCACGATTCCTCTGTAGTTCAGTCGGTAGAACGGCGGACTGTTAATCCGTATGTCACTGGTTCGAGTCCAGTCAGAGGAGCCAAATTTTAGTTTTGAGACATCTCTATGAGTCTCAAAACAGTTAAAAAATAAAAATTATTTTTACCCGGTTACCTTGTAAAAAAGTGACCGGGTTTTTTGATTTCTGTGTTTCGTGCGCTTAATCGAGTCTCACGCTTCAGTGAGCAAGTTGCCCCCCAACAGACATCACGATTCGCAAGGTCAAAAACTCTGTTCCATGAAGTACCGTACAAAGATAAAGAGAAAAATGCCTTATGCGGGATGTCGCTATCGCGTCTTTACCGGGAAACTATGCGTTATTGCCACTTTGCCTTCTGTAATCAGAAAAAGAAGAACTGGAATTTTAATAAATATTATTTCTCTGGGAACGGGGATTTTTTATAATCAATATGACGAGTTGAACATTATATTTTTTATAAGGGTTATATGAGATTAAAGAAATCTGCCGTAAAGACAGATTTCTTTAAAATATAATTAGAGATTTGCGACGTTATGATAAACTTTTTGTACATCGTCGTCATCTTCAAGGGCATCAACAAGCCCTTCAAAGATTTCTAAATCTTCTGGGGAAAGCTCAACTTCAGATTGAGCAATCATTTCTAATTCTGTTGTTGAGAACTCAGTGATTCCAGCTGCTTTTAGAGCCGCGATTCCTTTATGAAGGTCAGTAGGTTCGGTATAAATAACAATGTTACCTTCTTCTTCAGTCACATCACGAACATCAACTTCAGCTTCAAGTAAAATTTCAAAAATATGGTCAGGGTCTGATCCTTTAAATACAATCACACCCGTATTGTCAAACATATAGCTGACAGAACCTGCCGCTCCGATATTGCCGCCTTTTTTATTGAAAATTGTGCGAACGTTAGCAATCGTACGGTTAACATTTGAAGTCAATGTCTCGGCGATAATCATTGAGCCATTAGGACCAAAGCCTTCATAACGTCCCTGCACGAACGTTTCATCTCCGCCGCCTTTGGCTTTATCAATTGCTTTATCAATAACGTGCTTTGGAACTTGTGCCTGCTTTGCACGTTCAATAACGAATTTTAAAGATGTGTTTAATTCTGGATCGGGTTCACCTTGTTTAGCAGCAGCATAGATTTCTACACCGAATTTTGCATAAATTTTAGACGTTGCACCGTCTTTAGCCGTTTTTTTAGCAACAATATTGGCCCATTTACGTCCCACTGGAATGATCTCCTCGAAAATTTATTTACATTACTGGTAAATCGTTAACATGTGTTAATTCGGCATATTATATCATAACAGGAAAAATCTCGTCTATTAGAAATAAAAATATTCTAAAGCCATAATCTTATATTTAATTTTATAAAAACTTATATTGTTGGCGGGATTTTTTATAATTGTGTTTTGAAAGCATACTTGCTTTTAATATGTGGAAATCATTAAGACGATAATAAAACTCGTATCCGCCCAAGGAAGCAAACAGCCCACGATTATTGCAGGCTATTTGCCAGGTGTCTTACTTACTCCTTCACATCTATTTCTGATAAGAAGGTTCAGAACTTATTATCGGAACGGCGGCTCATTAAAGGTTCGTAATTTACGCGAATGCAGTCGGTCGCCTTCTGCGCGCAGCAAATCGATCGCCCGAATGCCAATTTGCAGATGTTCGGAAATAGCGCCTTCATAAAAACGGTTAGCCTGGCCGGGAAGTTTAATCTCGCCATGCAACGGTTTATCTGAAACACACAGTAGTGTCCCGTATGGCACGCGGAAACGATATCCTTGCGCGGCAATGGTTGCACTTTCCATATCAATTGCTACGGCCCGGCTTAAGTTAAAACGAAGTGCAGAAGCTGAGTAACGTAATTCCCAGTTCCTGTCATCTGTGGTTACCACAGTACCAGTACGTAGCCGCTGTTTGACTTCCTCACCGGGCCTGCCGCTCACCAGCTTGGTGGCGTCATAAAGCGCACGTTGCACTTCAGCAATGCTCGGAATAGGAATATCGGGCGGCAGAACCGCATCAAGAACGTGGTCATCGCGTAAATAAGCGTGTGCAAGTACATAATCGCCAATGGCCTGACTTTCACGTAATCCGCCACAGTGACCAATCATCAACCAGACATCCGGGCGTAGCACTGCCAGATGATCGCAGATGGTTTTAGCATTTGACGGTCCCACGCCAATATTCACCAGAGTAATACCCTGACCATCGGCGGTAATTAAATGCCATGCTGGCATCTGATGTTTTTTCCATGCAAGGTCGGAAATGGCTTCTTCTGGCGCTTCGGTTTCGGCGGTGATCCAGTTCCCGCCAGCACAAGAAAGGGCAATGTAGGGACTATCAGGATCGAGGATCTGGCTGCATCCCCAACGAACGAATTCATCCACATAACGTGTGTAGTTGGTAAACAAGACGAACGGCTGAAAATGTTCAACTGGCGTACCGGTATAATGGCGCAACCGTGCGAGGGAAAAATCGACGCGGCGCGCATCAAAATGCGATAGCGGGGAGAATTCCGTTGGATGATAAATGCCGTCTGCAGTTTCATCGCCAATTTGCGCCAGTTCTGTTGTCGGGAAGTAGCGAGTTAACCCAGCGCTCATTGAGCGATCAAGTGTCAATTCAGAGCCATCGATGACATAAGGATAAGGGATTTCATGCTGCGAGGGTTGCACAGAGATATGCGCACCATAATCCTGATACAGCAACGTAAGTTGTTCATTAAGATACGAACGAAAGAGAGTAGGGCGAGTAATCGTGGTGGTGTAGCTGCCTGCGTGAGTAAAACGACCAAATGCGCGCGTTTTGGGGGGATTGGTTGTGCTACCGTCCCAGGTTACGGTCAGTGATGGATAGACAAAAAGACCTTGTTTGCGGGCGTTTTCATCAGGTAATTCGCCACTTGTAATATAGTTGCCAATGGCGTTGCGTAATGCGACTACAGATTGCTCATACAGCGCGTCGAGTTTATCCAGTGCCTGAGCTGGGGTCAGACCGGAGCCCTTATTATTCATGTGTGTCTCCTGTTCCATACAATTACCGCACATCCGATAGTATGTCACAGAAATGTGAAACAAAAGTGTAAGGCGAAGATCGGATGATCTTCGCCAGGCTATCAAGCGCGTTGACTGTCTTTCATCAACAAAGCGGTCATTGCGGAAATCAGGCATCCAGCCAGCAAATAAATGGCGACGCTATGCCAGTTCCCGGCAAAGTAAGTGATGAGTGCAGCGGCAATAAAAGGTGTAAATCCACCGCCAACCACACTGGCAACCTGATAACCGACTCCAGCGCCACTATAGCGATAACTGGCACCAAACATTTCGGTAAACATCGGTTGTTGCACACACACCACCATGTCATGCGCAATGTTTGCCAGCATTATGGAGAAGAAAACTATCCAGAAAATAGATTGTGCTTCAAGCGCCATAAAGAAAGGAAATGCGCTCAACGTTCCGATTAACGCACCTGTGATATAAACCCTACGGCGACCAAAACGATCGGCAAGCCAGGCAAAACAGGGAATTGTCAGGCAGCTTAATCCACCTACCAGCAAACCAATATTAAGGAAAAGTTCGCGCGGTAGCCCCATATTCTGGGTTGAATAATTAAGTGCAAAGGCAGTAACGATGTACATCGTCAGCAATTCGCACAGTCGTAGCGCAATAATCTTCAGGAAAGCACCGGGATGTCGTAACAGCGCTTCGATAACCGGGATGCGTTTTTTCGCGGCAGCTTGATAATGTTGCTGTTGTTCAAATTCCGCGGACTCCTCCATGCCATTGCGCACCCACAATGCTCCCAGTACCAGTACGATGCTAAACAGGAAAGGAATGCGCCAGCCCCAGCTTAAAAACTGTTCGTCAGTCGTCATCATACTGATCAATGAAACCAGTCCGGTTGAAAGCAGTAAACCTACACCGTAGCCAACTTGTACACCGCTACTGTAAAAGGCTTTTTTATTTTTCGGTGCACTTTCAACGGAAAGCAACGCCGCGCCTCCCCATTCGCCGCCGACGGCAAATCCCTGAATGGCACGCAGTGTCACCAGCAAAATAGGTGCCCACCACCCAATGGTCGAGAATGAAGGAAGAATACCAATCAAGGCTGTCGCGATGCCCATCATCCAGACGGTCAGCATTAACATGCGCTTACGTCCCAGTCGGTCGCCAAAGTGACCGAAAATGACACCGCCGAGCGGACGGAAAAGGAATCCGACGCCAAAGGTAGCAAATGCGGCGAGCGTTCCCATCGCCGGGCTTACTTGCGGGAAAAACTCGCGATTAAACACCAGTGCGGCGGTGATGCCATAGAGTAAAAAATCATACCAGTCGACGACGGCACCAGCGAAGCTGCCTAACGCAGCTCGTCGGGCGCGACTTAACGAAAGCGTCCCTTCATCGGGACGAGTGGAGATGAGCGTGGAGTCCATAATGATCCTGTTTGTACTGTCTTTTTATAATTAGTATGGAAAAGGTAACTCACATTGCCGTCGATCTATAAACGAACCTTATGAGACTACCTCGACAGAGCGCATCTGCAAATGATTTTATGGCTGATTAGCGGCAACATGAAAAATTCGATGGAAGATGAAAGCGCAGGAGTTGCTGGTGTTGTTTAAGGATTAAGCAGAGGACCCACAGGTTAGAGATATGAAACATAAAAGTCCGCATATGCACAAAATGGCACCCTGATGAGTCTGATAGACTGCATTGCATTATAACCAGTAGGGAGGCGAGGTTAGGTATGTTTTTAGCATCATTGTTGAGACGTATTGCATTTAGTTACTACGATTATAAAGCTTATAATTTCAATATTGAAAAAACAGACTTTGTTGTCATCCATATTCCCGACCAGATTGGCGATGCTATGGCCATCTTTCCTGTTATTCGGGCGCTTGAATTGCATAAAATTAAGCATCTTTTAATTGTTACGTCGACAATTAATTTAGAAGTGTTTAATGCACTTAAACTTGAAAAGACTAAATTAACATTAGTCACAATGACTATGCAGGATCACGCAACATTAAAAGAAATAAAAGATTTAGCAAAGAACATAACACAGAAATACGGTACGCCGGATCTTTGTATAGAGGCGATGCGTAAAAAGAACCTGAAAACGATGATATTTATCAGTCAGTTGAAAGCAAAAACGAATTTTCAGGTTGTTGGTTTAACCATGAAGTGCTACTCCCCTTTGTGCAAGAACGCGTCCCGGATGGATCAGAATCTCCGGGCTCCTGTACCCATGACATGGGCATTTATGATGCGTGAGGCGGGTTTTCCAGCAGTCAGGCCAATATATGAATTGCCACTAAGTGAGGATGTACTCGATGAGGTGCGCGAGGAAATGCGATCGTTAGGATCTTACATTGCGCTTAATTTAGAAGGTAGCTCGCAGGAACGTACATTTTCATTATCGATTGCAGAAAATCTAATAGCAAAAATTCAAAGTGAAACAGATATACCAATAGTGATCGTTCATGGACCAAAAGGGGAAGATAAAGCCAGGGTATTAGTGGATTGTTATAATAATGTCTACCGTTTATCCTTATCACCCTCGATTAAACGTTCAGCAGCAATCATAAAAGATGCTTATATCGCAATAACTCCTGACACCTCAATATTACATATGGCAAGTGCCTATAATACTCCCGTTGTTGCAATTTATGCTGATTACAAAACGCGATGGCCCGCAATGGCCGATGTTTCGGAGTCAGTCGTCGTTGGGCAAAAAATTGACAATATAAGTCTGGATGAATTCGCAAAGGCATTAAAAAGTGTTTTGGCGAGAATATGAGACAGTACTTATGCATAGTAATGCCGATCTGTTATGAACGGTGGTGTCATCAATACTCTGAGGCTGGTCAATCATCACAGAAAACCAGCCTTTGGATCAAAGCTGTACTCACCGGATACGATCATAGTCACTGATCCTACCCACGTAATATGGACACAGGCCTAAGCGAGGTTCTTGTTTTCAAATTGTTCCGGACTGAGGCCGCCACACCAACTGTGCCGCCGCCACCGATTGTAATCACATTCGATATAATTAAACACCGTTGCCCGCATTATTTCCCGGCTGATAAAGTGTTCTCCATGGATACATTCCACTTTCAGCGAATGAAAGAAGCTTTCCACGCAGGCATTATCGTAGCAGCAACCTTTTGCGCTCATACTTCCACGCAGATTATGCCGCTTCAGTTGCGCCTGATAATCTGCTGAACAGTACTGGCCTCCACGGTCCGTGTGAACGATAACGTTCCGGGGCCTCTTACGCCGCCACAGCGCCATCTGCAGGGCATCGCAGGCCAGTTGCGCCGTCATGCGTGGCGACATTGACCAGCCAATAACGGCACGTGACCACAGGTCAATGACCACTGCCAGATACAGCCAGCCTTCATCTGTACGTAAGTACGTGATGTCTCCTGCCCACTTCTGGTTCGGGCCACTGGCGTAAAAATCCTGCTCCAACAGATTTTCTGACACAGGCAGGCCGTGTGCGCGGTAGCTGACCGGGCTGAACTTCCGGGAGGCCTTTGCCCTCAGTCCCTGACGGCGCAGGCTTGCCGCCACGGTTTTTACGTTAAAGGGGTAACCCTGAGCACGCAGTTCATCCGTCAGGCGTGGGGCACCGTAACGCTGTTTTGACCGGGTAAAAGCCGCGAGGACAACGCTGTCGCAGTGTTGGCGGAACTGCTGACGCGTGCTTATCCTTGTCCGCCGCTGACACCACGTATACCAGCCGCTGCGGGCCACCCGGAGCACGCGGCACATTGCTTTGATGCTGAACTCAGCCTGATGTTTTTCAATAAAGACATACTTCATTTCAGGCGCTTCGCGAAGTATGTCGCGGCCTTTTGGAGGAT